>Ga0265780_10002656_pt1 | contig 24017 bp, 22 predicted proteins | sample P1T30metagenome_FD_192432 | JGI IMG/M metagenome (GOLD analysis project Ga0265780, IMG submission 192432) | Plant litter microbial communities from East Loma Ridge, Irvine, California - P1 T30 | ecosystem: Environmental > Terrestrial > Plant litter > Unclassified | place: USA: California... | reverse complement strand
GTCACCATCGAGATAACCACCAGAACACATGTTGGACAAGTCACGATCGCCCGTTTGTGGGAGTACTACCACATTCTTGAGGTGGTGGAGAGCGGGGACGTCAACTGCGCGAACGACCCGCAAATCGCCAGGATGAAGCGACGGGTTACGCGCCAGAACACAGATACCTTTGACGATCTTGTAGTGGCCTCGCTTGTTTGCCTCAGTGTCATCCACCTGCAAAAATATCTCAGGCAGAGTCTCCATTTTGGCCTGGCGAGACGCATCGAACCTCGATTGCGGGTCGTTGTGGTGCCCTTGCAGTGTGCCAGTCTCATCGACGCATCCTAAAACAAAGGCGCCGTCTTCAATGGCAATTCTAGCCTTCTCTTTGAGGTTCTTGATAGTGGCTGCTCGCCAGAGCTTCAGCAGCGACATCATGAATGGCTCGCGACTCTCCATGAAGCCGTCAATAACCATACCCGCCATGGTCAGCGTCGTCTGATTCATGTCGATATGCTTGCGCAGTTTTGCAATTGCCGTATCCTTGTCTGTCATAGCTTGCTCGTAGTCGTTGACCATCTCTTGTTGTTTTTGAATGAGGACGTTGTCAGAGACACCCAAATCAGACAACACGACAATGATCTGTCGATTAAAGAAGGGAGTTGCCAGAGCTGATGATCGGATAATCTCCAAGCCCAAGAATTTCGCTTCGAACTTGAGCTGACTCGGTCGAATGTGAACTTCGTTACCAGTGATCTTAGGATCCAGAGCAAGGACGCCTTTGCAGCCACCGAGGCGAAACTGGTAGAGTGATGGTGGGTCGTCGAATGCGTTAGAAAGGCCTAGCTCTTGCGCGGCCATTTGTGCCAGGAAGAGGGACAATTTCCCTACTCCGTCAGTGAAGCAGTAGCCGTTGCGCTCGATGTCAGGTATTTTAACGATCGTGACCTTGACTCTCATGGCCCGAGTTGTTGAGAAACACTGCCCAAGTCGAGCACCAAACTTTGCCACTGTTTTAATGTGGTCGAATCGTCCTAATGACGACCTGATATCGTCGGCAGACTTTGTGGATGTTGGAGCGTAGAAGTAGGCCCCATGCTCTCGGAACTGCGAGTTACCAAATGCAAGAAACTCGTAGTATCGACCAGCAACCACGATTCCGTTCTTCATCGCTCGACGTACTCGATCAAAGGTAGCGTCTGCTCTGCCATTCGGCATGCTGCGCAGAACACCTTCCGTCTTCTCATCAGAGAACTTGACTCGCAGGAAGCGATCTGCAATCGCGGCGTACTCGCGTGTGATACGGTTCGATGTTTCCATAATAGGTGAGGCAACGTGTATTGTGCTTGGTGTGATGATAGCAGACCGCTGTAGCAAGCAATAGCTGGGAACCTTCTTCTCAAGACTGCCTTTGGTTCGAATCTCAAATATCTCCATGGGATCATAGTAAGTTTCTTGTTTGTCGACCACTTTCTCCAGAAGGTATATTGCCCGACGAGGATCTTTGGCGAGCTGCTCGAGGAACTCAGCTGTGATTGTGTGCTCCTTGAGGTAATTATTTGATAAACAAGCCTCTAGTTGATATCGGATCGGGAAGGGTAGGTAGGTTTTGCCAGCAAAGAGGTCATCAAAGCCAGAGGTGGAAGTTGAGGACTCAAGGTGTGGGTGTGTGCCGGAGGTCTCCTCTTGCAGCAGCGTCCACAACGGTGAAGCCATTCCGTGCTTGACAGAGTAGTCAGAGCATTCTCTAATCTCAACTCCATGGTCTGCAAGGGCGCTGGCAAACTCCGTGTATTGTGGTTTCGTGAATATGGCGTTGTCGAGGAGCAGTCTATAGGTCGTCCATCGGCCGATGTCAATGATAGCCATCTCTTTATGGTTCATCAGAGGCCTCTCTTGCATAGCGGCCCTGACATCCTTCTCGACCACATCGGTCTCACGGAACCAGGTATGCCAGTCGAGCCAGGTTTTCTCCTTCGTTGAGAAGCTGGTATGAATTTTGTCGTTGAAAAGCTTCTCGTTCTCTTGTTTCTGTAGAAAGAACTGTGGCGGAGATTCGAAGGGGATGATCAGAGCTCCTTGGCCCGGAGTACAGTTTGCATCTTTGTAAATGTGCGATAGAAGAGCAATCGGAAGTCGAAACCGATAGTTGCGTGATTCGCCGTTCACATCTTGGGGAAACTGAATATCGAGCTCTTTGCGATCCAGATTCAACGTTAGTCGAACCTTGCGGGGATCCCACACACTATGCATTGTGACCATTGACTTCTTCCCATCTGCAGCACCAAAGCCGATGGTGTTGGCGAGGAGTGTGTTGAATTCGCAATACTGCTTCCTAGGATTGACGGGGCTGGGAACTGTACGCACGACAGGATTCAGCTGCTCACATTTTGCAAGAGCACCCCCAACATGCACTTGCTTGGGCAAAGGTTCGTACATAGGAGTCTGGAACACGACCCATGCGTTATTGTCGAGAGTCCCTTGCTGCATTTCGATTCGTGCTATAGTGCCGTAGCCAGACAATGCCATGAAGACCTGCTTTGTCCAGCATGTTTTTGGTATTCCCACGAGCTTGATCTTATACTCCTGCTGACTAGCCCAGGCAGCGTCATTCATGATAGGCGGTCTCGGTATTGCGTGTCGGTGAGTGGGCGTATTGCGTGTGTAATTGCTTCGGGTCGGCGTAGATGGCTCGGTTCGTGATCTTGGTGATGGCAGCTGAGTGCTTCCGCTTGGGGTGTAGGTTTCGCTGAAGGAGCTCCCGTTACTGGCATATGAGAAATGCTGCCTGTTTGGGGTGACAGGAGAGTCGGCACGAGCATTGCCCTGGCTGTGATGGGCTGGTGGTGTCACGCGGCCCCGAGGAGAGGGAGACTGTCTGATGACGGGACGTTGTTGGCCGTTCGAACCGCCTGAGCTGCTCGAGTTTTTGCGGTCACCTCGTCTGCCGGAGCTGGCGCCTCTGCCTCTGCCTCCGCGTCCTCCGCGGTAGCTGGCGCTGCTGCGGTTCATGCTGCGGTCACTGCGACTGCCGAATGATGTGCCGCTATCGGAGCTGTGATCACTGTAAACCTTAGAGCGCGCAGTTGAGTCGCGAGGGTGGTGCGTCCCAGTCGTGGTAGGATCTGGAGGTAAAGTGACCGGAAGGCCGAGTAGAGTCGCCAAATTTGGCCGCTCCATGCCTGTTTGCTTTGACGTGCTTGCGATTCTGCCAATCCTCGGGGACTGACAGGTAGGGGCGGTCAGCAAGCGGCTGGTCGAGGGTGACCGCCAATTGGAAGGAGCGTTGTGTTGGTGGAGGTGAGGTGAGGTGTCTCGGAGAATGAGCAGACACACGACTATGCCAGGCTCTTGCTAGACCGCTCTTGTCGGCACCTTTCGAGCCGACAAAGAGTTTGCAGTGGACGGATCGGGAGCGGTTGTTTGCTGCGGGATGTTTGTTAAATTGCAGCAAACGGGCTTCACGCTAAGCCCATCGGGAGGCAAGAGCAAGACACGCGAATGAGTAACAGAGGGAGGAGTGCGAGCCTTTATTCTCGGATTTGGAAAGTGCCTCCACTCTTACCTGGCGAGGAGACTGGTGATATTACCGGGACAGGAGAAGCGGAGGGTGGTGCAGGGAAGGTCACAATCATGTGCCATGAGCGGCTGAGACTTGTCTAGCAATTGAATTCGTAAAGCCATTACCGCTCACCTCCAACCCTATCTGGAACTTTGTGGCGGCGTTTCCTTGTCCTTCTCACGCTGGCGAAGTCGCCTAATCTCTTCGCGCAATTTGTCGTTTTGAGACTTGACTTCTTCGTTTTCGTTCGACAACAAATGGTTCTTGTCATTGAGAGCGTCCACCTGCTTAGCACTAAAGAATGCGGTTCTGACCCAGGGGATTGTGCCGGCCAGCATTGAGGCTACAATTTGGGAACCGTATGAGTCTAGGTTAAGGTTAATTAGCTAATGTATAAGATTTAGAAGTTAATACTTACGCCGGATGCTGTTACTTGCAGCAGTGCGTGCAGCAGCAGTGCGTGCAACTGCCGCGCGCAACATGTTGTCAGTGTAGAATGCGTTCATAACGACAGTAAGGTGCTGATTGTGGCGAAGAGGCGTTGAGAGTTGTAGTGTTTAGCTGTCGTGAATAACGATGGGGTAGCAGTAGTCTTTTGCTGTAGTGAATAACGGTGGGGTAGAACGGCCGCGAGAGGGTACGGAGGTAAAGGTGCGCAAAGTGTTAAGAAGGCAATGGCATTAGTGTCGAGACTAGTACCGATAGAACCTTGGAAGGGGCTCACTAGCTCTTCTCCGGAAACGACCTTGAGCTTCGTTGCAGCTTTCTCTGTGGGTCAGAGCTCTGTCGCTGTTGCATCATCGTCCTCGTCTGGCATCCTGCCTGTTCCTGTAGTAAAATTGCCTGGGGTAAGTGGAGTGCCGGCGAGAAAGTCCTCCATGTCAAAGTCCGCTTCTTCAACTCCCGCCAGACTACCGCGCCGCTTTCGCCCAGATCGAAACTCTCTCGCACACTCAGCTTCATTCTCAGAAACAGTAAAGCCCACCGTGGTGTGTCGTCTGTTTGGAGACAATTGTCTCAATGCAGAGCGCTTGATTGGAGACAGTTTCTTAGAGATGGAGCGCGATGACAATACGGGTTGTTGGGTGTACGGCGTTTGCATTGCAGGTATCTTGAAAGATGGCCGCGGCTTGCGCCGCTTCGGAGTTGAGCCGTTTTGCGACGAGTGCGAATCCGATGAGGCAGAATATGCATTGGCGACAAATTCCATCGCGGTGCTTGTGGCGCTTTGAGTGCCGCGGGAGGCCCTCGGGGCTTCCTCTAGATCCTGCAATGCTGATTTTCCACGCCGATGTACTCGAGACGTTCGAGGTGTCGGTACAGGGGGATCAGCAGCGTCCTTCTGGCCGCGTGACGTCGATCGAACCGCGATACCTGGCTCAGACGCAAAACCCATCGTTGCCAAGACGTTTCTGCGTATGGTCCTCAACTCCTCTAGCTCCTCTTCCTGCTCGGAACAAAAGTCGGTAAGCTCTTGAACTTTCTCCTCGAGTGGAGGAATCAAGGCTTGGAGCTGCTGCATTTCTCCACGCGTTGCGTCACGTGAAGTCTCAGCACGCCGCGCCTGATCAATAGCTTCCTGAAGCTTCGCGTTCAGTTCTTCGCGATCAAGCTGCGCTCGTGCCACGGCTGCCTCGAGATCGCCAGTGTGTTTGTGCTCAAGGCCTCTGTACGCCTCTTCAGAAGACTGCTTTAGCTCCTGGTAGCTCACTTGAAGATCGCTTAGTCGTGTAGTGACAATATCAAGGTCTACCTTTGTGCCTTGTAGTTGAAGCTCAAGCTCGGTCTTCTGCTCATTCAGTTGTGCTATTTCTTCGGACTGACTGTGAACCATTTCTATCCTTTCACCAAGATTGGCCTCGGCATCATTCAAATGCCGCTGCAGTGCCTCGAGCTGCTCTTCAAGCGCTGTCCGCTCATGTTCCGCTTGGGTGAAGTCGTGTCTTAATTGGACCAGCGCGGTGTGCTGATCTACTGAGCTGTTTTCAAGCGCACGAATAGTTTCTTCAGAAGTGAGTCTTGTCGAACGAAGCTCTACTTCTTTAGCGTTATAGTCTTCGCGAACTTGCAACAGCACGTCTTCTGCCTTGCGAATCGCCTCATCGGCCTCAGCTTCAAGATCCTTGAGTTTCGCTGCAAGACCATCTCTTTCTTCCGAGATAGTAAGCTTCTCATCCTCAAGGCCTTCTGAGTGGAACCGGTCGTCGGCAGCTTGCACTTCGAGTGACGCGATACGCTCATCGAGTTTGGCCACATGCTGTTCTAGTTCATGAACCTTTTCTTTTTCTCGTCTTAGAGGCTCTTCTACAGTGTTGCATCGAGTCTCTAAATCTTGGACAATTTGCGCCACTGCTCGCACAACAGAATCCCGCTGGAAAGAGCCTTGGCTGTCGAGATCTGACTTGAGGCGATCACGCCAGTCGTAGAGGTGCTGTCCGGTGTATGGCGTACTCTTTTGCTGGAAGAGCGATACAGGGTTCAGCTCTGGTCGAGACACACCGTGTGTACATTGATTGAGAGCATGTGATGATTGCGTATGCTTGCCGACGAGCGCAGTGGTAAGAGCTAGCGGCATCGTAAGATCTGCCGATTGCACTGTCAGAGCTAAGGTCAACAGTAGCGCGATTGTGGTTGCTGTCATCTGTTGATGTAGCGCCGCGCCGTATGCGCGTCAAGTGACATCTTGTTCTGACTCTGTTTGGAGAATCTCCCAGATCTTACGTTGCGCCTCGCTACAAGATACTGCCGAAAACATCTTCGTCCTTAAGGAGTCGCAGGTAGTCATGGTGGTTGTCATCCGCTCGGCTAAGATTCTGAGATTTGACAGCTGGCGGGTGCCCGGTGGAGAGATGCATGCGTCTAAGATCCGTGTGATCAAAATCTTGGAGGATGCTTCTTGCATCTGCGCCTGACATAGTTAGTTTGGTTCGCATAGATCGGGAAACGACTTACAGAATACAAGGGCAGAGAAATCAGCAGCGTTTCATCGAGATACCCAGTGTCAGTCACGTCTACTGTGTTTTGAAGGCAGCGCTCGTACTGGGCAACAAGCTCTTCTGACAGATTGCCCTTTCCGACCATCATGGCGTAAAAGCACAAAGCCTCCAATTGAACAGCAGGATTGATGTCGGCTCGTAGAATCTTCAGCGACAATTTGTTAAACGTGTTCCGCGCGTTAGAGCTGGACGTTGGCCACGCTCTCAGTGCTTTCCGGTCTACACATCTGAGAACACAGACAGCGATTCGTATACCTTCAATTGCGTCTTCATATGGAACACCCTTGGTGACGAATATGACGTAAAAGCAAGTCAAGTTGATCGTTTTGTACTTGTCGCTGGCATCGAATAGTTTGCGTCCTGAGGCTGTAGTCCATTGCTTCTGGGCCGTCAGGGTCGTTTGCTCAATGCTCGAGTAGAGACTTTGCGACGATGCAATCTCAGTGGGGAACTCTGTCAGGAGTACAATGCCAAAACACCATACCATGAGCATAAAGTCCTGGCTTGCGCTATTGGAGCAGAGGATGTGATGCAGCGACTGGTCAAATTGTTCCCTTCGTGCAGCTGGAAGCAGACCAAGGAGGTCACGACATGCTCCATTTAGCATCAAATACACTGGCTTTAATGTGGAGGCATCTATGTTGTCTTTTGCGTTCTCAAAGACTCGCAAGAAAAAGGCCTGCGCCGAGGCTGGCAATGATATGGCTGCTGGGAGCGGCCTCGATAAAAGGAGTACACATAAGTCGGCACACTACAAGAGGTAAGATTGAAGAGATTGATAGCATGACAACAGACTTACCTCATCGAAGCCGCGTGGCGAGGATGTTGCCTTGGCCAACAGAGCATCAAGAAGATGCGGGTTATGCAGCAGTAGCGTGTTTGCGAAGTCGGGCGATTGACCTAGGAAAGGTGCGTAAGCCCACGTCAACGGCGGTGACGATGTGATACATACACAAACCTAATATGAGGCCGAGAGTGTATGGCCATAGGTCTAATGCTTCGCAAACAAGTGCGGTGAGTCTGCTGACCTCACACGGCGACCGGTCGTATATGCATGCTCGAACAGTCTGTACGTCGGCATGTGCAAGCAGTTCTGCCAAGGGCTGTTGAAGTTCGCGTCAGCAACGACGGTATGCATATGCAGCTAGTCATGTGCTTCGCTGTACAAGCTCGCGGTGTAAGAAACGCAGGCGTGGCGGGAGCGCACTCACGAGCAACGAAGCTGGGTATCGACAGCTGATGATGTTCGTTAATTCCAGGGACAGTCGCGGACCGATATCCGCCATGTTGGAGACAGGTTTGGGTTAAGATGCTTGGAGTATAGCCAAATGCTCATGGTTGTCGAGCGGTCACGGTGGAGTGGCGTTGTTGTGTGCCGGCTGCCCTGACAACCGCCAAACAAGTGGCCGGGATGGCGTCGCTTCCTTCTTGGGACGAACTCAACCACAAAGCCTGATGCTCACCGGAGGTCATCACCACTCCACTCGGCTGCGCTCTTCTCAGCACTTTGACGTCAGGCCCCTACGGTGATCTGGCTTTGTTGTTCCGCTGATTGGCGGCTTTGGGATCCACGCCTTCTTGCTTTTGGCAGCTACTCGCCTCTGCCGCGCATCCATCTTGTACTCGCGCAAACCGGTGTGACTTCGGATGACAGCAAGCATCTCGCATCCTGTGTATTAGCATGTCAACCACCAACGCACCCTCATCACTAGTTGTGCTGTCACTGCGCCATTTTCGCAACGTCCTGCGTCCTGGGGCCCTTCGCCTGACGCTTTGTCATGTCGCCTTGAGTAGCCAGGAGTGGGATGGAAACGTCGGTAGGAACACCCCCATGCCAACGGTTCCCCCACTTGGTGGTGCCAGCTAGCATCGTTTTTGGGCTGCACAGACAAGGAATCCAATTTCATGAGGGTAATGCTATCACCTGCGCCCAATCGACGTCTGCAAGGCCATGTACCGCTCAGCTGCTCCCCCCGAAGTGCATTTCTTTTTGCAGGGCTTTGGTAGAGCCTCAAGCCCGTGAGCAGCGGCTGTCCTTGCTCCGAGGCTCAGGTCGCTTCCCCTGGTAGCCGTCTTTCTCATCTAGATCGAGTCCTAAAGAGGAAGTACAACGTGCGTCAACGCAACGTGTGATAGGACCCAGTGCCACTCGTTCGGGGCCTCGTTTGGTGACGGTTGGCTCGAAAGCTCGGGAGTGCCTCGTCACGCGAGCATGTCGACTGAAATGTCATCCATCACCACAAACTCGCCACGATGCATTCGATACCATGCATCTGTTGGTCTGCCGCCCTGGTCTTCCCCGCAATCACCCTGCTTGATTTCAAACCCCCTTGCAGCTGATCATGCATGCCATCCATTCGCTGCGTGTGCCACTTTTCCTCGATGCACATGTAGGCATCTTGTAAGCCTCCCACGCTGTCACTGGCCCATCCCATAACCTTCTGGAGGCTTTGTTACCGGCTTCACAGTGCCTGTGCGCTGGCTGTCGTAGGTCGAAGCCGTGGCCCAAGGTGAAGTCGCGCCAACAGCGTTTAGATTCAAATAGCCCCCCCGCTCTCACATACTGTGCTATCTAGCCTTACCACAAAATGCGTAGCGCATCCCTGCCGCTGCCGTAACTTTACTTCACCATCTCCTTAGCTTAGTTTTGCGGCGTGACCTATGGCCGCCAAAGTGGGTTCGGCATTTTAGTCCAACTACTGATAGCAACTCTTAGCACTTGCCACCATCTTACCTTCTCTCTCTCAAAATCTTTCGGCATGTTTCGCCAGTCAGCCGCACACTTGAGGCGTTTGGCCTCGCCCTTGCTCAAGCGAGGCGGCAGTCGATTCCGAACAACTGCAGCGGAGCAAAAGTTGACGTCTGCATATGGCTACAAGCCGTTTTGGAACTCAGGCCGCGTGCTTCTCTTTTCTGCTGTGACCGGCACGACCACCTACTTCTACGGTGCAAACGACGAGGCAGGGCGATTTCACATCCCCTGGCGCAGACCCCCCGGCCCGCAATATGCAAATAAGCACGAGATGGAAAGGGCTAGTTGCTACACTTTTGATTCAGCAAGCAACTACTGACTTCCCCCGTAGGCTATCGAAGAACTAAAGAAACTTCTCGGGGAGGATGCAATCAGTACAGATGACGACGACCTACACCGACATGGATATTCAGAGTGGTCATCAATCAACATCGAACAATTGCCGGTAGCAGTCGCCTATCCAAAGTCTACAGAAGAAGTTTCCGAGCTTGCAAAAGTTTGCTACAAATACAAGATACCGATGAGTAAGCGGGTCCTAGTTAGAGATGACCATGTGCTAAGACCGGACAGTCCCTTATTCTGGAGGGTCGAGCCTCGAAGCCAACTTCTCTGCCCCATTTGGCGGCATGAGTATCGACTTCAGCTTCATGGACCAAATTATAGAACTGCATGCGGATGAGTAGGTCGGCTCCCTGACTTGACACGCAAGATTTGGCTGACCGGAGTACAGCATGGACGTGGTTGTCCAGCCTTCAGTTCCTTGGATGAGCCTCAACGATCAGATTAAAGACTCGGGTCTCTTCTTTCCAGTGGATCCTGGCCCTTCTGTAAGCTCTCCTGCGACTTTCTCAACAAATACCGGATGTCCGCATAAGGCAATCCCGGGCCAGTACTGACGAACGTGGTAGGCTAGGATTGGAGGTATGGTCGGAACAAGCTGCAGGTAATGCTGTCATCGTTCACATCGAGACAGCGCGGGGCTAAATATTTACAGTGGAACCAATGCAGTTCGATATGGGACCATGAAGGACTGGGTCATTAATCTGACAGTTGTCCTTGCAGATGGAACGGTGATCAAGACAAGGCGTCGACCACGGTACTGCCTTTGCGGTCCCATATTTAAGATGGTCGTACTGACGAACGCATAGCAAATCCTCAGCTGGATACAACCTGACCAATCTTTTTGTCGGCTCGGAAGGCACCCTCGGAATAGTTACGGAAATCACGCTGAAACTGGCCGTAGTCCCGCAAGAAACGAGTGTCGCCGTCGTGACGTTCCCCACTATACGCGATGCAGCGGCTGCTGCATCGAAGGTGCTACGAACTGGGGTCCCTGTAGCAGCCATGGAGATCATGGATGATGTACAAATGTCTGTTATCAACAGGGCTGGTTCAACTAGCAAGAAGTGGAAAGAGGAACCGACAATGTTCTTCAAGTAGGTAAATGGTTGAATTAAGTGACCGAGAGTTGTGTGCTGATCATCATTAGGTTTTCGGGAACCAAGGCAGGGGTGAGTTCAGCCCTATCGTATATTGCCCAGAACGGAACTGACTGCATACAGGTACGAGAGAACATCCAGCTGGTCAAAGAAATCGCGAAGGCGCACAAGAGCGGAGAGTTTGAATTTGCAGTAAATCCTGAAGAGCAAAAGACACTTTGGTCCGCCCGCAAAGAATCTCTGTGGAGTATGCTTGCGCTTCGTCGCGAGGGCGATGAAGTGTGGTCAACAGATGTTGCTGTGCCGATCTCTAGGCTTCCGGATATCATTGGTACATGCCGTCTCATCTTTCCGTTAGAGAATATACTTACAAAATTACAGAAATATCCAAGAAGGAGATGGACGATCTTGGCCTGTTTGCAAGCATTCTCGGGCACATCGGAGACGGCAACTTCCACGAGAGCATCATGTATAACAGCAAAAATCCCAAAGAGCGAGCAGCCGTTGAAAAGTGCGTGCATGACATGGTCGATCGCGCACTGGAGATGGATGGCACCTGCACTGGAGAACACGGCATTGGACTTGGAAAGAAGGCTTCCCTCCAGAAGGAGCTTGGCCTGGACACCATCAACGTGATGAGAAGCATCAAGGGCGCATTAGATCCGTATTGGCTTATGAACCCAGGCAAGATCATGGATGCGCTGGAGTAAATGCTGCATGGCATTTGCTTTGGCATTTGCACCTCCTTACGTTCCTCCGTTCTACATTCCAACAAGCTTGCATTGGGCGGCCGTTTGCAATTTGCACATGCATTGGTCGGGAGCATTTTAGAGTTAGCATAGATCACTTCACTGTAGCAACTACTGGCGTTATATGATTCAGCCCGGCGCCGACTTTCTAGCACGCCTTTTTTGTGAATGTTCGGTCCTCCGTGATCGGTGTCGCGTTTTCCACCCCACACCCGCGTCATACCTCCAAAGAATGCTAATTTGCAGTTGACACACGAATACCCAAATCTACACCACCAAACATGGACGCCGAACACTTTAGCTCGCCCAAGCGGGAGTTTCCCAAGAAGAAGTGCGGTATGCAAAGCGCCGAGTGCGAAGAAGAAGATGTGCTGACTCAATTGGAGGTGTGTTGGGCGCAACGGGCTCGGTTGGCCAGCGCTTTATCCTTCTGCTCGCGCTCCATCCACATTTCGAACTACACGCTGTCGGCGCATCGGAGCGATCGGCGGGCAAGAAGTACAAAGATGCCGTCAAGTGGAAGCAAGCCATACCCTTTACGGAGCGGATTGGAAACTTGGTGGTGAAGAAGTGCACCGCAGAAGAGTTCAAGGACTGCGACCTGGTCTTCTCTGGCCTGGACAGCGATGTTGCTGGCGACGTTGGTATGGAATCACATCATGGTTAAACCAATCTTACTAATAAGCTACAGAGATGTCCTTCCTCAAGTCCAACCTCGCCGTCTTCTCCAACGCGAAGAACTACCGCCGCGACCCGCTCGTCCCGCTCGTCGTGCCCACCGTAAACCTGCCCCATCTCGATGTCCTCAAGCACCAACGGAAACAACATGGCCTGGAGAAGGGCTTTCTCGTGTGCAACTCCAACTGCGCAGTCATCGGCATAGTCATTCCCTTCGCTGCTCTACAGGACAAGTTTGGTCCCGTTGACCAGGTCTCCGTCGTCACGATGCAAGCTGTGTCAGGCGCAGGATACCCCGGAGTCAGCAGCATGGACATCATCGACAACGTTGTGCCCTTCATCTCGGGCGAGGAAGACAAGCTCGAGACCGAGGCATCTAAGATTCTTGGAGGTGTCAACGGAGACGTGACTGGCTTTGTGGACCAGCCGATGAAGATCTCGGCGGCTTGCAATCGCGTGCCGGTACTGGATGGTCACACTGCTTGCGTATCGTTGCGCTTCCAGAGACGCCCACCGCCTAGTGCAGAGGAGGTCAAGAAGGCCATGCACGAGTACGTCTCAGATGCGCAGAAGCTCGGTTGCCCGTCGGCGCCCAAGAATGCTATTGTGGTGATGGAGGCGCCAGACCGGCCACAGCCTAGGTTGGACAGGGAGACGGACAGAGGGTATGCTGTCAGTGTCGGTCGTGTGAGAGAGGACGAGTCGGGCATCTTCGACATCAAGTTTGTTGCTCTCAGTCACAACAGTAAGTCTTCCTGATCAGCATAAGTTTGATCCCAGTACTAATCAGTCATAGCTGTGATTGGAGCGGCGGGTTCATCGATATTGAACGCAGAGGCAGCGGTACTGAAGGGCTATGCGTGATTGAGCGAAAGGTCGGAGGAAGGCTTCCAATAATGTCATGACTAAAGAAGAGAAATCGAGGATCATGCAGTTTAAAAATATGCTGCTCGGATACTACATCACCATAGTCCCACGATTATACTGTTTGTAAATGGACTGCATTGAATGTTGACTGCTACTCGAGGCGTAACATTCTGACACACTGCACTCTGCGCTGATCATCTGTGGCTGCGCATCGTGCTCAGGCGATTTACACAGTCGAGTACCCGCAAACTCATCAATTATGCAAGACTCTTCTACTTGTCGTTTTAGCATGCCTCATATCGACGTTTCCGAAGCTTGATGATCTGGCCGGGGAGGAACACACCGCACGTGACGTGGTAGCGCGCCCCACAATCTAAGCGAAGTCATCCACACTCCGAATTCCTGTCGAGCAACGACTTTTCTCTCCAGGACACTCAAACTACTAACCTCACAACAACAGCCAAAATGGGACGTGGACCAAAGAAGCATCAGAAGCGCCTTAGCGCACCCTCGCACTGGCTCCTGGACAAGCTGTCCGGTACGCTCTCCCCAGGCGCCGCGACCGTAATCGCGGTCGCGCCAGAATTCCACATTTCGAGATCGAAACTGACATTCTCTAGGTGCCTATGCTCCCAAGGCCTCCCCCGGTCCTCACAAACTCCGCGACTCGCTGCCTCTGGTCATCTTCCTCCGCAACCGCTTGAAGTACGCTCTCAACGCCCGCGAGGTCAATGCCATCCTCATGCAGCGCCTCGTCAAGGTTGACGGCAAGGTCCGCACCGACTCCACCTTCCCCTCGGGATTGATGGACGTCATCTCCATCGAGAAGACGGGCGAGAACTTCCGCCTGATCTACGACACCAAGGGCCGCTTCACCGTCCACAGGATAACCGATGAGGAGGCACAATACAAGCTCGGCAAGGTCAAGCGTGTGCAGCTCGGAAAGGGCGGCATTCCCTACTTGGTTACGCACGATGCGCGAACGTAAGTTCCCGCCTCTATCAGCCGTTGACCAATGTGTGGGCTAGGTGATTGAGGGAAACCTCTTTCACCAGGCATCCGACCAGGGTCTGGCGATGTCTGTGGCATGATGCTAAATATGTCTAGGATCCGTTACCCTGACCCCACCATCAAGGTCAACGACACTGTCAAGATTGACCTGTCTACCGGCAAGGTCTCGGACTTCATCAAGTTCGACACTGGTGTGATCGTCATGGTCACTGGTGGTCGCAACATGGGTCGTGTTGGTGTCATCACTCACCGTGAGCGCCACGACGGAGGCTTCAACATTGTCCACTTGAAGGACGCTGTTGACAACGAGTTCACCACTCGTGAGACCAACGTTATGTAAGTTTGACTTGGGGAGTTTTAGCTGGGCTACACTAACACGCACACAGCGTCATCGGTAAGGAGAAGCCATGGATCTCGCTGCCCAAGGGTAAGGGAGTCAAGCTCTCCATTGCTGAGGAGCGTGACCGCCGCAGGGCTTACGCTCTTGCTGGCAACTAAGGGCGATGCGGAGCGTGGTGTTAGACTAGCAATGAGATTCCAATGAAGGTATGACCATGGGTGAGAGTCCCGAATACCAAAAATCATCCGGCGTTTGGTCGCTCGTGAGGAGGTTCACGAGTCTGGGGCATGCTGCATATCATACGAATACCAAATGAGAATCCAAGATTAAGCAAAACAAGTATGCATGTCGCGAAGTGATATTCGCAGGCACTATAGCATGGTTGGCTGCGTCTAGACTAAGTCGCTTAGCGAAAGACAGTGTTGGTGTTGTGTGCAGGGGCCGTCAGGAGGCGCCTATCTTTGGAGGTGTTTTGAGATGAAAGATGTGAGGCTCGGCGGGCCCTTGCAAGCATCAGGCAATGTGCAATACAAGCAATGAAGCGGGTTGAGGGATTCGAGGATGCGCTTAGAACCCCAGGCGTGCACGAGACTGGCGCGTTTGACAAGGAGTGCTTGAGGCAGAAACGGTGCCGGGTAACGGGAAAAGCGTTTTGATTGACTGCGACGATCTGCAAGGCGTGCGTAACGGTCAGTGCGAGGGATGGAAGATGAGGAAATGAGACGAAATGAGCAGCGAAGACGAGGGCGACGAGCGTCGACTAGAGAGCAGAATGCGGAATAACAGCCGTTGCAGCAGTGCATATGGAACAATCGATAGCGTTCCTGCGCCATGTCGTTTTGGGAAGCACATGTTGGGCGGCGTCTTTCTAGCCCGTGTTCGCGCAACGTTCGCTCCATCCTCGGCGTGCGATTGGCTCAAGGGCTCTCGCGGCGCCTCTCTGCATCTTGGTTTCCATGCCTCTAACCAACAAACCAGCACCGCCAGCCAACCTCCCCCGCATAGCTGTGCGCCCTCTCTGCGTGCCAATACAGCGAGTCCAGCGAGTCCAGCGAGTCCAGCGAGTCCAGCGTGCGCCCGGCTCCCTCGCGATACCAATGCCACAGCAAGCAACACCCGTGCAACCTCAACCGTCTCTCGTTTCATCAAAGCCTCGTCTTCGGCCACACGCCCACCGCTGCGCATCTGAAAAGAGCGCGCCTGCACGCCGCGACCCTCGCTCAACACCACGCAGTCTCGAGAGCCGGTCTCTGGCGAGCCGGATCCTCGCCGCAGACCCGCGCATTCTTCGCCATCATGCTTCGCCCGGCAACCCCCCTATCGATTCTATTCTTCATCGCCTTCTGCTTGCTGCTGCTGTCGACGCTGTCGACGCCCGTCATCCCGGCCATTCCAATCGCCACCTATCGCGGCATCAACTTTGGCGTGCTCGGCTACTGCGTCGATGGCAGGTGCGACGGGCCCATGATCGGGTACGACACTGGTACGTTCAACGTCGCCTCGACCGCTGAGACAGCCACGCGCCCAGAACACTGACAATTGCTGCAGAGCAACTATTCCGCAACCAGCCCACGCCCGACTTCTCGCTGCCCGCCGCATCGCGCCATGCCCTGTCGTCCATTCTCATCGTGCATCCCGTGGCTGCCTTCATGACCCTGATCTGCTTCGCACTCGCTGTCGCCGCCCACTTTCACTCGCCCGCCCACTCGCCGCGCTACCTTCTCGCCCTGTTGATATTTACTTTCCCCACGCTTCTCGTCTCACTGCTCGCTTTCCTCGTCGACATCCTGCTGTTCGTGCCACACGTGGCTTGGGGAGGATGGATCGTGCTGGCTGCCACCATTATCATTGTCGCGAGCGGCATCGTGACGTGCGCTATGAGGCGCACGCTGGTCAGCCGCAAGGCAAGGAAGAGGCGCATTGCAGAGAACGAAGACATGAACGGCCAGGCCTACTACGCCAACCGCGCCACGGCCGCAACCACCCAGTCCGAGTTCCCCAAGGCGGAATCGCCGCCACCATTCTCTGGCGATGTCATGTCTGGACAGCAGGGCAATGACTTTGCATCCTTCGACATGCGCAAACAAAACTCCCCCGAGGACATGACCCCGCTAAACCAGCGCAACCCTTCGCTCAAGACCGTCAGCAGTGGCGGCAATGGCTCAGACGGCCTGTCTCCACCACAACGCGGTCCTTCAGCTCACCGACACCCGATCGACCAGTATGGCAACCCCGTGCCTCCCATGCCCAACGACGCCATGATGATGATGAATGGCCCGCCCCGTGGACCACCTGGACCAGGAAGAGGTGGACCGTACAGAGGAAGAGGAGGCCCTCGAGGTGGGCCTTACGGAGGTGGAGGCCGAGGCGGCTATGCACCACCACGAGGAGGCATGCGAGGCCCACCACCCCCGGGATGGAATGGTGGCGGACGAGGCATGCGTCCTCCGCAGGGTGTCCCAATGAACGGGCCGGGCCCTGGGCGAGGAGGACCTCCGCCAGGCTACAATAACAACAACTACGGACCTGGACCAGGCGGACCACCGCGTGAAATTTCGCCATACGGCAACAGAGGTCCCCCTCCAAACGGCCCACTACCGATACCCATTGGACAAGCTATCGAAATGGACAACCGCACTGGCACGCCCCCTGTGAACAACATCAACAACCAAAACTATGGCCTCAGAGAGAGTGATGGCGATGTCCAGGGAATGTTGGCGCTTCAGCAGGGAGGGTTTCCGTCAGGTGCACCACAACGGCGACCTTCTAATGGCACTGGGTTGACAAGCCCGACGAGTGAATACTCCACCGAGTAAGTTCAGAGTGGATTCACGCCCTAAACACAACTGACATCATGTAGTGGCGCACAACAATACCCTCCCCTGCAGTCCGGCTGGAATGGCCAGAAGCCAGCTTCAGATCAGACACTTCAGAGCCTTCAAACACTAAACAACAGCAACAGCAGCCGTGGTCTCTCCCCGATACAAGACTCACCAGTTGAGCTTCCTACTCAATTATCACATGTTGGACAGCTACCACCGGTCGCCGCCCACAATCAGGGGCCGAGCTCAGACTACTATGAAGATGTCGACCCCAAGTTTGCAGAGCCAGCCCGATCAAACCCTCCTCCAATGCCCTCATCACTCATGCCAGGCGGGTATGCACAGCAAAACATTTCGAACCCCAGCTTTCTCGCCGCACCACCGCCATTGAATACGAGCGATCCAAACCTTCCTCGTACATCTTCGTTCGATGACCTACCAGATGGATCACGCTCACCAGCCGCATCAGAAGCATCCCACTTCACTTCTGTCTCACAACGCCCTGTCAATCCCAACTGGAGACCGGAGATGGGTGCCCCAGCCGGCCAATTTGGCCCGTACCCTGGACCTGGCGGCCCAATGCCGCGACGTCCCATGAGGCAGGAAGACGTGATACTCGAGGCAAACGCTGCGAACCCTGATTTCGCGATACCAGGCGCCATGCCAGGACGCGGTCGAGGTCGCGGGCGAGGAGGGCGAGGCGGTGGCATGGGACCGCCACCACCTTCGATGCTCGGACCGGGTCTAAGCAACACGTCAAGATACCCCGGTGCAAACATGTAGGATGTCAAGCACTTGCCGCGCATCTTTTAACCCTTCTACATCGCCCTCGAGCTGTGAAGAGCGTCTTTACACTTTCTTCGCCCATTTTTTGAAAATACTTCTTCGCAAAGAAGAGTGAACAGGACCCTCCACTTTTTTCGGCATGGTCAACGACTCTTTTGTACCACACCTACCTTAATTTCTAGTCCCAGCCTTTGGCATGGTTCGAGCTGTCACTTTTTTTTTGAGGGGTGCGCCTCTCCCTCTGAAGTGGAAGGCAAAGACCTCTTCTTCTGCACGAAACACACACACATCTTCCTTCTCCTCCTCTTCTGGGTTTTCTTTCTCTTTCTTTTTTTTCCGTTGGATTCCAAAGCGATCTAGATATGGGCCAGACCTGCATATGACGATACCACACGTCTTGCAATGTAGGGACTGGCGCGATGCGAGCATACTCGTGTATATACCGAGAGGTGGATTGGATTGGAGGGCATAGGGCGTCGGGAAAGGCGCAGTTGAAATGGGGATAGGATAGGATAGGATAGGAAACGTTGAAATACAAAGGCAAATAAAAATACGCACGCTGTGTCTTGTCTGTGAGTGCACGTGAAGAGATGATGCTTACGTGAATGAGTACAGAAGGCGTTGCGTTGCAAGCAGTGTGTATCAAAGGTGTTTGATTGATTCAATTCTAGTCTATGTGCTATGCTGCGGCTCTCGAATGCGTATGTGGTATATTGTAACTTGTGCCCATCCCAAATGCCCCAACCATGTTTGGAATGCAAAAAAACGCCAATGTCCCATCCCCGTCTTCATCCGCGCTGGAATCAAATGCATAAAATGAAAGCGAGTGTGGAGCCATCAGACTCTGTCCTCTGCGAAATCCAAGACTTCACAATCGTCTTCGAAGAAGCCCTCCTCGTCTTCTTCTATTCCTTCCTTGCGCATGCGTCTCCGCCGGGTGGTAACGACCACTTGCTCGACTTCCTCCTCGCCGTCGCGGAGGATGAGCTTGTTCTCGATGCGTGCGGCGACGCCAGCGATGAGGTCTTCGTCCCCAGAATCATAGGTGCGTGTAGCTGGCGACGAGACGCGGACAGCCTCGACATCGTCACCAAACAGCCATGGCGAATCATCGCTGTCGTGGTGTAGATTGCTGACCAGACCTGGGGTCGGTGGCTGGAACTCACTGCTGCTTTCCTGTACTTCTGCAAAGGGTCTGGAGTAGACGAAGCGCGTGACGCGGCGATCAGTGTAGAATGGCTGGTATGGCGGGTTCGTCTCGATCTCGGAGAAGCTAAGAGGTGCCGGAGAAAGTCCTATTGCCTTCGCACTAGACTTGCGCGCCGGCAGAGAGCGCGGGAGCCACTCGCCGTAGAAACCTTGGCTTGGTTCTGCATCGCCTGGCTGGGGGAAGAGCAGTTCAGCGATGGCTGGCGGCAGTGTGGCATCGCGAAGCGGAGCAAGACCGAATTCGGCGACCTTCTTCTTCGAGATTGCGGTCGCATTCCCGGATTTGCCTTTGCCAGAAGAATGTCGCATCTGTACGCGCCATATTTGAAGCGCGCCGCCAGAGACGATGGCGATTGATCCTCGGCCTTTACCCGACAGCCACCGCACACTATATGGCTTGACACCACTGGGAGATGTGGGAAGTGTGAGTTTGTTGTCACCAGCGTGGCGAATGTTGTTGATCGATTTCCCGACTCCAGCTGCCACAGCTTTGCCGGATTTCGCACCTGCAGCAGGTGTAACACCCAAGCTGCTCAGACTGAATCGAGACCCTCCGCCAGTGTTTCTCGCACGAACAGCATCCAGCCAAGGCTTTGCAGTTCCGTTCAGTGTTTGCATCGCTGACGTGATTGCACTTCCGCGGCCTGCTGAAGTCGCGTCCTCCTTGGGTTTCGCGGGTACTGCCGGACGGATACGTCGAGGAGGCGGCCATTGGAAGGCTGATGCAGGCATTGGGAACATGTGAACAGTTCCCTTGTCAGTGATAACGGCTAGTTTGTCCGTTCTCGGTGCCGACCACACCACATCAATCACGTTGGTGACTGTCATTCGAGCAAATCGAGCAACCTGGCGTACGTGTGGGCCTGGCGCCAGATCTCTAGTACTCTTACGGGCTCTGCGCGATGTCATGCGTTTCAGGTCCCATACATCTTGGTAATCGCCTTTCTTACTAACAGTCATGAGCATGAGCCCACTCGGCGAAAAAGAGAGGAAGCTGCAGCCAAGTGAGGCGGGTATCGTCGCGATCGCGTGTAGTGCGCTCTTGTTGCGAGTCTCTTCTGCATCCAGTAGTCTTTGCAGGTCGTACACAGATATGACAGCCGCCTCCTGTCTGGGTTGTGTTTGATTGTGGCCATGTGTAGGCGGAAAGTAGTGTTGCATGGGATCCTGACCGTATGACATGTTGGTAGCACCATTGGCCTGGGGCGTCTTGTTCATGTAAGCTTTGAAGGCTTGCATTCCCTTCTCCGTCGCCCAGCGTGCACCCTTGATGGCGACTTGGGTGCCTTCTCTTGTGAGGCGGTCGATCAGGCTGGCCGCTTCCGGTGTCTCCACGGTACAATTTGTTGAGGGCTGAGGCGGCACTGTATGATGTGTGATGCCGGGTGGGCGCTCATAGCACGGGGAAGTCAGGGCTACGCCATCTAGAGCATAAAGAGCGCTTGAGCCAGGAGGAGTGACAGCGAGCCATCGGTCGGACAAGGAAAAGACGGGCACTCCATATTTCTCGAGAGGCGTCTCTTCTTGGCTGCCGTCTGCAGCACTTGAGGCACTTGAATGGACTGGGCGGTCACGTATCTGAACAGAGGTCCAGACCTTGCCTATACACCGGTACCGTTCAGAATAGTCTTGGTGAGCCTGGAGATAGGGGGCAAAGATGAAGACTTCACCACTAGAGCCAGATGCAACAACTACGAACTTGCCTTTTGCATCCACCACAAACTCGCCGACTGGGGGCGGCGGCTGAAACATGGGGCTTTCGATGGCACTAACAAGGGGTACCAACGGGCTCCTGTACAATGTTGCCAGTCTGCGAGACTCCTTCAGCGAATAGATGTCGACAGAAGTTTGGTAAGCAGAGACTTGGGCAGAAGAGCCGCCATGGTTGGAAGATGGCCTGCTCGGAGACTCTGAGGCGGAATCGTCCACGACGGAAGAAGAGCCACTGCCGCTTTGGCTGCTGCGACTTTCTCGGAGGACAGGCCCGTGGAGTGTAACGGCAATCAGCGGCCTTGACTGCATCAGCGGATCTCTCCGCGATGTCCAGGGGAGGATTTTAGCGCCTATGACGGCGCCCTGAAGACCCTCAAGTCGTCCTATGATGTCGAGCTTGCCCTTCTCGACTCTGAAGACGTCCAGACTGCCTTGCTGGCCGACCAGTAGTACGTTCTCAGCTACTCGTGCGGCATCGTCGCCTGCCATCATCAGAGTGTCGAAGCCGCAGAAGAAGGCTCCTTCCCCTGGCGGTATGCCATGGCCGGCGGCATTGTTGAGACCAAGATCGAGGTCCGTCAGGCCGTAGAAGTGCGCTTGCGGCTGGTGGGGCAGAGGCGGATTGGGGGCGAAATGGTGCGATGGGGCGCGTGCGCCGTGGTGAGAGTACATGGAAGCTCTGCGGTCCCTGGCGGAGTCCCGGGGCGAGTTCTGCAAGCGGCCACCAAAGTTGGTCTGCTGGGTCGGATGGCTCAGAGGCCGCATGCCTGGCGGTGAGGTGGACATGGGCTGCTGGGCGTAGAGTCGTTCCCGGGCGCCCGGCGAGCTGTGTAGAGTTGCTGGCGAGCCCGCTATAGCTATCCCGCCCGAGTTCGGCGAAGCCTGGTTGGTGAAGAAGGGCACCGACTTGGTCCACTCGTTTGTGTACTGGGCGGCGGTGCCTCGTGTTGCGCCCAGGGCAGATAGCAGTGGGGAGGTGGTCGCATTGTAGGAGACGGGCGGCGAGGCAGAGGAGAGGCGTTTGGCTGCGGGCGGCGACTTTGTTCTGCGGTACAGTCAGTTTGACGCAAAGAGCCGTCGTCAGTCACCAAGGAAGGCGCGGCGCTCTACGTACACCTCTCGGGGATAAATCCGCGTAACGCGCTCGCGCCGTCTATCTCGTCTTCCCGGCTCATTTCTCGCCGTGTCGCGGGGCGTGTCCGGGACCTTGTTGCCGCGAATGCGCTGCTGCCGGTGGAGCGAGGTGAGGTTGGAAACAGGCGCCGTCGACTCGGTGGTATTGGGCGATGGGCTCATTCAGATGCTGTGGGGTGCTCCGTGGGTGTAATAGCTCGGACCGTCAACTTCTCTCTCTTCAGCAGCGTCGGCGGGTGTGGAAGGGAGGGTCGAGGATAGCGCGGGATGCGGGATGGAAGCTCTAGGAACAATGACGGCTGCTACGTCACGCGCCGACCAGGACCCTGGAGAATGATCTGGTCCCGTGCCAGGAGAGACCCGCAGAGCTAAGTCACGTCAATAGGGCTGGTGCCTGACCCAGCGTGTTGTCGGAGCTGCGTGTGTTTACGATGTCGTGTTGATGCGGGAAGTGGGATGCGGGTGCGCGGGGCTGGGGAGCTTCACGCCCAACTGTCTCCGACTCCCTTGGTCTTGTATGCAAACGGGGGAGAGGAGTCAAGCCATCGCAGGTCACAGCTCGAGTCTATCCAGTAGTCTAGTGCTATCCAAGTGTTGAGTACGTGATCACGTTATGCAGGGTATCCACTGGCCCATCAGCTTGTGAAGCCCATCATATCATGCAGGTGCATGCCGCTCTGATCCCGTCTTATTCGCTCACCTTCCCACCCACCAGCTCTTTTACCGACCCTTTGCCCCTCTCTTGGTCTCTTACAATCTGGCCATTGTGCATATTATATGCTGCGAATCATCCCCTGTGCTTCGTCGACAGCACGTACCCCGCTGTTGGCTGGAGCGGCTCTCTGCATTCTCAATGACGCACTTGCACGTGGCCCGCCCGGCATTCGCCATGTCCCTCCACATCTCCACTCTTAGTCTTGCCAAGCTGTACAACTCCCTGTGTCATCATATCTTGTCAGACAATCCTACCATGTGAAGGATCCAAGTCTAATTATTGGTTGCATTTCCCAAGTATCAATCCTGATGCATTATGGCATACTCCACCGCCGCTCCTTGCAGAGTATTTGTACGCGAGTGACAACTTCATGCTGTAACATGCCTCATTAAAGGGCTTCATCTACCAGTATATCGTGCTGGTCCATCTCAAGCCTTACAGAGCTTCCTATCCAGCCGCCATGTCGCTGTGGTCACGATTCCTTGAAACCCAGCTTCTAGAAACCGCTCAATCCACCGAAACCACCACGACCACCACGACCACCCCGTCCACCCCGTCCACCCCGTCCCTGGTCGTGCAAATGGCCGCGACCACCACCCCGTCCTTGGTCGGGATGATATCCGCCACGACCAGGTGGGCCAGTGTAACCCCCACCACGCGCATCGTCACCGAAGCCTCGACTATTGCTAACATGAGATACGCCCGGATTCGTCGCTGGACTATATCCCCCTCGGCCACGAGTTGATGATCTCGTCTCGTATCTACCGCGTCCAGGTCCAAGTGTGCCGAGGAAGCTTCCACCACGACCACTATTGCTTTGCGCTTCGGAACCTGGCTGATCCATAGGAACATCTCCACCAAGCTGACCAAGGGTCCTACCCGCGCCTGTAAACAATCCGCTAGACGAACCGAAATTGCCAAGAGTGGGCAATGTGAAGTTGTCAAATTGCGCCCAAGGCTCCTGCTGAGGCGGGGGATTCAGGTGCGGGTTCTGAATGTACGGATAATTGAAATGTGGCATTTGTGGATTGGGACCCTGTGGACCATGTGTACCCAGTGGCATGTACATTGGAGGCAGCTGTGGCAGCTGTGATAACTGTGGCGGTGGCCCTTTCTTAACCTCGCGAGCCCTCTTAAGGGACGCAGCTGAAGAGGCCTGAGTACGGGGTTGGGCATCTGGCACAATCTTCGAAGCGCCGTACTTGTAAAGCGCCGCTTGTAGTTGTGGAAGTATTGAGTCAAAGCCTTCGCGGCTATGTGCC
>Ga0265780_10002655_pt1 | contig 24023 bp, 27 predicted proteins | sample P1T30metagenome_FD_192432 | JGI IMG/M metagenome (GOLD analysis project Ga0265780, IMG submission 192432) | Plant litter microbial communities from East Loma Ridge, Irvine, California - P1 T30 | ecosystem: Environmental > Terrestrial > Plant litter > Unclassified | place: USA: California... | reverse complement strand
TCATAATTTCCTGATTTTAAAACTTCTGATAAAGACATGTTATATTAATATTTAAGGTTAGAACTTGGATTTAAATCATAAAAAAGAGCAATACAGCAATTCAATGATTCAAAGCCCAAACAAATTTATAAAATAATCTTAGTTTTGCAAGGTAAAAATCATGAATTCAAACGCTGAAAAATATTCGCAACTTATAAAGTCCACGGCAAAACGCTTTGGGTTTCAGGCCTGCGGTATTTCGAAAGCGGATTTCCTGGAAGAAGAGGCGAGGCCGCTGGAAAACTGGCTGAAGAATAATTTCCATGGCGAAATGAAATACATGGAAAACCATTTCGATAAAAGGCTGGATCCGAGGCTGTTGGTAGACGGCTCAAAATCGGTAATTTCCCTTTCGTACAATTATTTCCCGGAAGAGAAAATCTCTACTTTAGACAATTTTAAGATTTCTAAATATGCCTATGCAGAAGATTATCATGAAGTGATTAAAGAAATCCTGCGTGAGATGGTGGCTGAGCTGCAGGAAGAAATCGGGGAATTCGGTTTCCGTGTCTTTGTAGATTCCGCTCCGGTTCTGGAACGGAGCTGGGCCAGGAAATCCGGGATCGGCTGGGTAGGGAAGAATGCCAACCTGATTACCAGACAAAACGGCTCCTTTTACTTCCTGGCAGAAATTATCTGTGACCTGGAACTGGTTGCAGACCATGAAACGACAGACCACTGCGGGACCTGCCGGAAATGCATTGATGCGTGCCCTACCAGTGCCATTGTTTCAGAGAAACTGATCGACGGAAGCAAGTGTATTTCCTATGCGACTATTGAGCTTAAAAATGAGATTCCAGACTATTTTCAGGATAAGATGGACGACTGGATGTTCGGGTGTGACGTATGCCAGGATGTGTGCCCGTGGAACAGGTTTTCAATGCCCAACCACCAGAGCAGGTTCCGTCCGAATGAAGCATTAAAGAATTTTAAAAAAGGGGAATGGAAGGAACTGACCCAGGAACTGTTCTCGGAAATCTTCAGGAAATCACCCGTAAAGCGGACAAAATTTGCAGGCCTGAAACGCAATATCGAGTTTCTGGGAAAGCCTTCAGACAGCGATATAATTTAACACTTCTGAATACAAACCTCTATACGGAATTTCATCGTTCGGATTAATAGAAAATTATCATTTTTCACATAAAAGCTGCAAGAACCGAATGTGATATAACAAAAGCATTGAAAGAGAACAAAACTTCTGAGTATATAAAATCTGACTGGAAATTAACGTTTTTTCTGCGTTCTTTTCGGAGCCACTTTTACTCTTACCTTAAATCTTTTGTTTGATTTGTTGTTTTTACGCATATTTGTGAATATTTTGTACTTAAATTTAAATAAATTTCCGTTCAGATAAAATACCTTTATAAAAATTATACGTTAATTTATCAATCATATTAAAAAAACATGACGGTGAAAAAAATGGCAATACTTATTCTTAAAGCCTTAGGAATCCTGGTAGGAATTATAGCAGTATATGCCGCATTAGGGTATCTTCTTCCTTTTATTGAAGTTCCGGCAAAAGACGACGGGCAGAAAAAAGAAATCCCGGTTTATATCTATACCAACGGTGTACATACCGATATCGTTATGCCCGTGAAAAACGATCTGCAGGACTGGGGAGCCAAAATTCCGTTTGCCAATACAAAATCCGGGGAAACAGATTACAACTTCGTAGGGATCGGGTGGGGCGACAAAGGTTTTTACCTGGACACCCCGACCTGGGCAGACCTTAAATTTTCAACTGCCTTTAAAGCGGCATTCTGGCTGAGCGAATCTGCGATGCACTGCACATATTACCGTACGATGAAAGAAGGGGCCGACTGTAAAATGATCATGATCAGCAGAGACCAGTATAAGAAACTCACAGCTTTTGTTGAGAAAAAATTTGACCGCGACGAAAAAGGGAACTTTATCCTGATTCCTACCAAAGCAGTATACGGCAACAATGATGCTTTTTACGACGCCCAAGGAACCTACAGCTTTCTGGATACCTGTAATACCTGGACTAATAACGCGTTAAAAGCCGCCGGACAGAAAGCCGCACTCTGGACTCCTACGGATTACGGGATTTTCATTCATTATAAATAATATTCTTATGATTTTCCTGTTCTGAAAGCTGATGAGGTGCAAACTGTTTCAAGGCTGAAATTTAAATCGATCAGATAAAATACAGACAATTGATAGTGTGGTATTTTTATTGCAGTTCAACGTCATAAAAAATAATGAAGCACCGTCTCTACCGTGAACAGCAGCTTAACTGCGACCTGGATACCGCATGGAAATTCTTTTCTTCCGCTAACAATCTTTCTGAAATCACTCCGAAAGAAATGAAATTTACCGTTTTAACCCATTTTGACAATGATGAGATTTATGAAGGGATGATCATTGATTATTTCGTTTCTCCCTTGTTAGGCATTAAAATGAAATGGAAAACAGAAATCATCCAGGTAAATTTGAGAAAAAGCTTTACCGATTTCCAGAAGAAAGGTCCTTACAAGCTGTGGCATCACCATCATGAATTCATAGAAAATGAAAATGGTGTTCTGATGAAAGATACGGTAGATTATGAGCTGCCTTTCGGGTTCCTGGGAGAAATAGCACATACACTTTTCGTAAAGTCTAAACTGAATCATATTTTTGGGTACCGGTTTAAAATCCTGGAAGAACGTTTCAACAGATGATAAAAGATACTATAACGCAGGATCCCGTCAATATTTTCTGGTTCCGCAGGGATCTCAGGCTGGAAGATAATGCCGGCCTTTACCATGCCTTGGAAGCAGGGGCTGATGTGCTTCCTGTTTTTATTTTCGATAAGGAAATCCTGGATAAACTGGATAACAAATCGGATAAAAGAGTTGATTATTTTCATCAGGCTTTAAATGGAATCCATAAAGAGCTTAAAAAACATAAAAGCGGGCTTCGTGTTTTTACCGGGAAGCCTCTGGAAATATTCAGGGAAATAGTAAAAGATTATAAGATCGGTACGGTTTTCACCAATACGGATTACGAACCGATAGCGGTAAAACGCGACAAAGAGATTAAAGATTTTCTTGAGCAGAAGAATATCGGATTTAAAAGTTTTAAGGACCAGGTCATTTTTGAAAAAGATGAAGTGGTAAAAAAGGACGGAACGCCTTATACCGTGTATACTCCGTTTTCCCGGAAATGGAAAGAGACACTGGGTTCATGTAAAACTGAAAGCTTTACAACAGATTTCTCACGCTTCCTGAAATATGACGCCCCAAACTTTCCTGACCTTGAAGATATCGGTTTCAAAAAGACGGATGTTACGTTTCATAAGCCGTCTCTGGAAAAATCGGTTATTGATGATTATAACAAATACAGGGATTTTCCGGGCCTGAACCATACCACCCGTCTGGGCGTGGCGCTGCGTTTCGGGACAATCTCTGTGCGCAGGTGTGTGCAGTTTGCCCGGGAACATAATGAAACCTGGCTGAATGAGCTGATCTGGCGGGAATTTTTTATGCAGATCCTCCATCACTTCCCGAAAGTGGTCAATCATTCCTTCAAAGAAAAGTATGACAATATAGAGTGGCGGAATAATGAAAAGGAATTTGCGCTCTGGTGCGAAGGGAAAACCGGATATCCGATTGTGGATGCGGGCATGCGCCAGCTCAATGAAACCGGCTTCATGCATAATCGGGTAAGAATGGTGGTGGCCAGCTTCCTTACGAAACATCTGCTGATCGACTGGCGTTGGGGTGAAGCTTATTTTGCCGGTAAACTTCTGGATTATGAATTATCCTCCAACAACGGGAACTGGCAGTGGGCAGCAGGCTGCGGCTGTGATGCGGCGCCTTATTTCAGGGTCTTCAATCCTTCCGAACAGACCAAAAAGTTCGATAAAGATCATCAATACATCAATGAATGGCTGAGTGAAGCAGACCGGAATATCGAACCGATCGTAGAACACGTATCTGCCAGGAAAAGAGCACTGGAAGTGTACGGAAAAGCGGTGAAAAGTTAGGCAGTCATCAGTACTGCCAACTTATAATGTAGTGGTGAGTCCGAGTTTTTTCAGTGCGGTGTCATTCAGGTAGATTTCATCAAAATACGTGAGCGACTCTACATCTTTGAATTTTTGGAACTGACGCTCATTTTTGTTGAATGAAAGCTCAATGGATTCGTTGTATGCGGCAGTGATCCTGACTACGGAATAGCCGTTATAAGCGATTTTAAAACCTTCAAAAAGACATTTCTGCTCAGCTTCCTGATACAGCCGGTATTCATCCAAAGGAATGCTGCTTAAATTATGGCCCGGCTCATTCCGGTTATGTTCCAGCGATTTCCAGGAGACGTAATTCTTTGGTTCTTTCAGGATATTTCCCGCCTGGTCTATCGGAACAAACAGGTCCAGGGTAAGGGGCATTTTCAGAAAATTCGCATAATTATTCATCAGCTTTAAGGTCTGAAGATCGGCATATCCTTCATGTGAATAATATTCAATAACAAAATCCGTCATCGGAATCAGTCTGTGAGAGGCATTGATGGGCATACGTACTTTCTTAAGGCAAATTAATAATATCGTTTTGAAAAAAACGAAGATAAGTAAATTGTTAAAAAGGATAAAATTATTTTAAAATTCCTGATGGGAGACTTTTTTGAAGCTTTAAAATAAAAAAGACTGATATATTATTGATATCAGTCTTTTAATCTTTATACTGTACGCAGAAAGCCGTTGAAATTATCAGGCTGCTTTCCGTTATGGTTTAAAACTTGTAAACAAGCGCATTGATGTTCATTCCTGCACCGACAGATGCAAAAAGTACCACATCGCCTTTTTTAATGTTGTGAAGTTCCAGTTCATCATTAAGAATCATGGTAAGCAGGGTAGGAATCGTGGCCACACTGCTGTTTCCGAGTTTGCTGATGACCATAGGCATGATATTTTCAGGCGTCGGAACATCATACAGCTGATAGAACCTGTCAACAATCGCTTCGTCCATTTTTTCATTGGCCTGGTGAATAATGATCTTGTTCAGCTCATTAATGGAATATCCACTGCTGTCAAGGCATTTCTTCATCGCATCCGGAACATTAACGAGCGCAAATTCATATATTTTCCTCCCGTCCATCTTGATGTATTTGGTATCGGGGCTGCTTTCATTGTTATATGATTTTCCGAAAAACAGGAAATCTTTTTCATTCAGGGTATGCGAGGCTGATAAATGGGATTTGATTCCGGAATCATCATCAGAATTGGCTTCCAGTACTACTGCACCGGCACCGTCAGCATAGATCATACTGTCTCTGTCATGGACGTCTACAACGCGGGACAGGGTTTCTGCACCAATTACCAGGCACTTTTTGGCAATGCCGGATCTGATGAATGCATTCGCCTGGATCACCCCTTCAAGCCATCCCGGGCAACCGAAAAGGACGTCATACGCCACGCAGAAATTATTCCTGATTTTTAAAAGATGCTTTACCCTTGAGGCAAGGCTCGGAACAGCATCAGACTGGATGGTACCGAAACGCACATCTCCGAAATTATGGGCAAAAATAATATAATCTAAAGTTTCAGGATCAACTCCCGAATTTTCTATGGCAGCCTGTGCGGCAATAAGGCCGAGGTCTGAAGTTACCTGCGTGCTGCTGGCATATCTTCTCTCTTCAATACCGGTAATTTTCTGTAATTTGCTTGTAATAGCAGCGTTGTCATCCTTTAACAAAACACCCTGTTCATTCAGGAAAATATGATTGTCAAAAAATAACCTGGTGATGGTTTCTGAGGGTATGTAATTTCCTACACCTGTGATTTTGCTTGTCATGTTCAAATAAGATTCTAATCTTTTTTTCTTTAAAAATAAAATAGCTGAATATGAGTTCAGCATGATATCAATAAACCGCCTCCATATCGAAAACAAAAACATGTTGATTAATGATCTAAATCCGGCAAAACAGCCGTTTATTTGATGATCATAACCTGATTATATCTCATCAGTTAATACTTTTTTCTGAATTAAATTACAGATCAAGGTACTATAAAATATCAGAACGTTTTGTGTTTTCGCAATTTTCGATAAAGGTAACTCATTAAAAATAAATAAACATATAAAAAACCGATATCATAAAAATTTTAACATAATTAACGATGGCATGAATAGAATAACAGAATAAATGTAGAAACTTTAAAATGTCTATGATTGTAATGCGGTTTTTTGGAAAGGTCAGGAGTGATAAGTTATGAGTTGTGAGTTGTGAGTTGTGAGTTGTGAGTGATGGTTATTTGTAATAGTAAGAGGTAATGAGTAATGGCATTGTTGTACTACTTCATACTTCTTCTATCAATTGATATCATGATATCATACTGCCGCAGATGTATTTCTCCGGGCAGATTTTTCTTGGTTTGCGGAATTGTTGATTTAAAAAGGTATCGGCTATAGTTCTTTTTCAAGGATGGTTACAATCCGGTCGATTATATCACTTTTGGATTTCCTGCGGTATTCAGCATTCGGTTCGGAAACAATATTCTGTTGTTCTTTGCTGAAGAGCGCGTACAGGTCAATGTCCGGATGGGTTTCAATATACCATGACAAAAAGCTGAGGGGCATGGCATTCTTTCCTGAGAAATAAAGCTGGATAGACTGCGGCGTAACGCCATATCCATCTGCTATATGTTTCATGGTTTCTCCCTTTCCCTTGCTGTACTCGCGGATTTTCTCGTAAATTTTCATGATGATTAAGGTTTTTCTCTCGTGGTTAAAAAATAATAAAACAATAAATAATTGAAAAAATTACAACAATGTGTTGTTTGTCAAATATATAATCGTATATTTGCTGTATCATTGTCTTACGAAAGACAGGCACAAAATTACGAAAAAGGTTTAATAAATTATTTCATTTATATGGGCAAATTGTCGACCCCTAACAATCAGGAAATGAACGATAGGAAATTTGATTTCATCGATCAGTGGTTACCGGCGCGTTACACAAGTTCAGTAAATATGATTCTAAAAGAAGATAAAAAAGATCCTGCTTATATAAGGCAGGTGAAAAACACAAGAACTGATGACATGAAAATTATAGATGCGCTTTATATAGTGGCACAACTCAATAAGCTGCAGGTAGAAGACTGAATTCTATATCAACCCAAAAATTTCATCGGTAAAAAATAACTGAATAAGCAATCTGCGGACAGAGCAGCAGCTTATTGAGTAAAAGTACATCTCAGTTTTTTGAGTGTGGTTATTAGTTTTACCGGTCGGTTCATGGCTGGCCGGTTTTTATGCAACACAATATGAATTATGGAAAAAATTGACATTACCATCACGGAATGCTTCAAGTGCGGAGCCCGTTATGAAAACTACTTCAATGCATCACCCTGCTGCAGAGCCATCATCTTAAAAGTAGATGAACACGGTAACCGTACCACCATTACTTTTCTCAGTACGCTTTCCATGCCCTCATCCGATTTCGTCACAATAGAAAAACCGGAACAGGAGAAAGCGGAGATGTCAGAAGTTTCATAATAGGGAAAATTGATTTTTCAGGTACAATTCAATTAACAGTTGTATAGAATATTACGCAAGGAAGCCTGATCCATAGTTCCTGGTTTTAGGTGTCGGTTTTAGCAGCATCCGGAACCCGGGGTACAGCTGGACGCCTGATCAGGAGAGAGGTCAGATAATTTCACTTTCTGTTTCTCCGGAGGAATGCCGCAGGCATTCTGAGCCAGGCAGGCTGTTGTTTTGTTTTTAAGGACGAAATTTTTCCCGTTAAATTCCAGATCGAATCTTCCTATTGTGGTGTTCTGGTACTCAACTTCAATTTCGTGATCTTCAATCCCTAATTTTTCTTCTGATAATCTGATGATATCGAGGAGCTTTGCCGGTTTCAGCCTGTGCTCAAAATCATCAGCATTCCACAGCTGGAAATTTACGGTTTTTTCACTGCGGACCGTTCCGCCACAGTCGATGAAATTTTTTGTAACAGTTCCCACTTCGGTTACATGGAAGTATTCCGGAACAAGATCCCCGTTTTCCAGCTGAAATTCAACATTGTTCAGCGTAGGTAAAATTTCTTTGATTTCAGACAGTCTCATAATTTTTATGTATTGGTTAAATGCAGTATTGCGATAGATTTGAGTAAAAAAATGCTTTAGCAGCATTTCCGTTTGGTAGTAGTCACGATGATTTTTGAAAAGTAATCTTTCAGTATTTCAAAAGTGTTTTCATCAATGCAGTAACAGATGGCAGTCCCTTCAATATTCCCTTTAATCAGTCCTGCATTCTTCAGTTCTTTCAGATGTTGAGATACGGTTGCCTGTGCCAGAGGCAGTTCATTGACAATATCACCGCAGATGCAGGTATCTGCCTTGAGCAGGTATTCAATAATAGCGATCCTTGCCGGATGCCCCAGTGCTTTGGCAATAATGGCTATTTTATTCTGTTCATCAGTAAAGTGACCGGTCTTGGTTGCCCCCATAAGTTAAAATTCTATCGCAATATTACGATTAATTACTGATCTGAAAAACATTTATATTATAATAACTTAAAGCCGCTGTTTGTTTAATGTATTTTAAAATACATTTTCCACGTTAGCAGCCTTTAACATCAGGTAATGTAAGTCGGTATTTTTAACAAAAGGTTTCAGGAGTTCACTTCCCGGCCCGTACATTGCCAGCTCTGCATAATCGCCGCTGTGGTCCATGCTGATCCAGCCAACGCTGTTGTGTTTTTTCTGGATTTCAGAATAAGCTTTATAGGGCAGCCGCTTATAATTGTACAGCCCTTCTTCATCCTTTTCCAGGCCTTTATAATAATTTAAAAGATGATTGGCCTCATCATCTGACACAGAGAACCCGTTGTTTCCTGAAATCAGGTCTCTGACCTGCCGAAGGTTAAAATCCGGATGGATGCTGTTCAGCAGATATTCATTTGTAAATTTATAATCGGAAATACTGTTGAAGTTCCTGGTAGCATCCGGACTGTAGATCGTTCCCGGGTTGGCATTTCCATGATCGGTTGTGATGATAACCAGCGTGTCCTTATCTTTCTCTGCGAAATCCATCACCACTTTTATGGCTTCATCAAAAGCAAGCTGATCATGAATCAGCGCGGCTACATCATTGGCATGTGCTGCCCAGTCTACCTTACCGGCCTCAACCTGCAGTACAAAACCTTCTTTATGGTCTTTCATCTGGTCGATGGCTGCTTTTGTCATTTCCGCAAGGGTAGGGGTATTCTGCAGCGCCGGCGTATTCTTCCTGTCGATGGAATAGGGGAGCGCACCCGTATTGAAAATACCGAGAACCGGCCTGTTCTTATCAATGGCTTTGAGGCCGGAACGGTCTTTCAGGATTTGATAGCCTTTTGCCATGTACATAGAATAAACATTTTTTTTATCTGCTCTTTTTGCCGGGTTAAAAAACTCGTCACCGCCGCCCATCATCACATCAAAACCAAATTCCGCATACATTTCGGCAATTTCGGGCTCGGCATTTCTTCTGGCAGAATTGATACAGAAGCCTGCCGGTGTGGCATGGGTAATGGTTACTGTTGTTACACATCCCGCTTTTTTCCCTTTCTTTTTAAATTTCTGCCAGGCCGGAAGATGGTTTTCTCCATTGGCGCCTACATTGAGTGAACCGTTGTTTACCCTGAAACCGCCTCCGAAAGAAGAGCTTGCCGCAGCAGAATCAGTAACAATGGAACTTGCGGATGCAGTATCCATTAATGCCCGCGAAGCTTTATGTTCAAGGTACAGGTTCATCCAGTTGGTTTCCTTTCCCAAGATATTTTTAGAGTAAAGGTTAGCCATTGAAAGGGTGCCGTTGCTCATCCCGTCGCTGATCATAAAGATGATATTCTTAGCTTTTCTGCCTTTGAAGCCCAGCTCCGTTTCAGGATTTTTCCCGAATAGGCCTAAAGGATTCACGGCCAGTGCGCCTGTAAGTAATGCAGAAGCATTAAGGAATTTCCGCCTGTTCATAAAATGATTTTTTTCTAATTTATACTTTATTTTTTTAACGCTGATGAACTGAATGTTAAAAAGCTTCCTGTACCAGCTGGTGGTTAACCATTGCCCCGGCAACACTTCCTGCATAAACCGCATTGGCAACCGAACGCATTGGTGAAGCATTGTCCCCACATGCAAAAACACCGTCAATATTTGTTTTCTGGAAACCGTCTACCCTGATATGGCCGGTTTCCGTCAGCTCACAATCCAGTTGCGCTGCAATATCCGAATGCTGCTGAAAAGGCAGGGATGCATATAATGCGTCCATCGGAAAGGAAATCCCGTTTGACAAAATAATTTCAGACAGATTTCCACTTTGATGAATGATTTCCGAAACGGGATCTTCAATAACCGGAATATTGTTTTCGGTGAGTTTATTGAACTGCTCTTCGGAAAATTCAGGTTCTCCGTTTGTAAATACCATCAGGTCATCCGTCAGGTTTTTAACCAGGCCTGCAATATGGAAGGCCCTGTCACCGTTAGCCATAATCCCGGTTTTCCGGTGCCTGAATTCATAACCGTGGCAATACGGGCAATGGATTACTGAAATGCCCCAGCATTCTTTCAGGCCGATAATTCCGGGCAAAATATCTCTGATGCCGGTGGCCAGGATGATTTTCTTTGCTGAAAATTCTTCAGATCCTGTGCTGATATCAAATCCTGAATCTGTTTTCTCTGCCTTGACGGCCTGTTCCTTAATCAGCTTAACCGTGTCATACTTTAAAACCTGCTCCATGGCAAGCCTTGAGATTTCAGCCGGTTTTTTACCGTCCTGGGTAATGAAATTGTGAGAATGAGGCGTCTGTGCATTGCACGGATTTCCGCTGTCCAGGATCAAAACTTTTCTGAGCGATCTTCCGAGCGCCATTGCTGCAGACAAGCCTGCATAGCTTCCGCCGATGATGATGACATCGAAATGATTGGATGATGATTTTTTCATTGTTTAAATATTTTTAGGGAATGGGTCTGCTAATGGTTTTTTCCGGTCAAAAAGATGCTTTTCGCTGTCATTCAGAAGGCATCTTTCAAGGTCAAGAAACATTTGTTCCGGGTCCAGATCCTGGCCGATGAAAACCATTTCATTGATCCTGTCGCCCCATTCTTTATCCCATCTGTTTTCTATAAAATCCTGATTTTCTTCAAATGATACATGCATGGCACGCTGGCCCATCGGCATACTGCACCACCAGACCCCTGCTTTTTCCAGACGGAAGGAACCGCCTGCCTGCGAAAAATTAAGGGCGTCATCCGGTCTTGAAGCCAGCCAGAACAGTCCTTTTGCACGCATAATACCGGCAGGGTATCCCTGATTCAGGTAGGTCCAGAAGCGCATCGGATGGAAAGGTCTTTTCTGCCGGAACACAAAAGAACCGATTCCGTACTCCTCAGTTTCCGGTATATGATGTTCTTTCTGTAATTCTTTTTGCCATCCGGCGGAAACCTGGGCTGTTTCAAAATTGAAAAGTCCGGTGTTCAGGATCTCATTGGGATTTATTTTCCCGAATTCCGAACTGATGAATTTTGCACCGGGATTGAGTTTCCTGATGGCGGCTTTCAGGAAACCGACTGTTTCTTCCGTTACCAGATCGGTTTTATTGAGGATGATCACATTTGCAAATTCAACCTGGTCAGTCAGGAGGTTCACAATTGTCCTGTGATCCCCTTCGATATCAGTAAGCTCCCTGTCTGTTAGCAATTCGCCGGAACCGAAATCCTTAAAGAAGTTAAGGCAGTCCACTACCGTTACCATCGTATCAATATAACTGAAAAGAGAAAGGTCAATCCCGCTTTCTTCATCGGCGTAGGAAAAGGTCTGGACAATCGGCAGAGGTTCGGCAATTCCCGTGCCCTCAATCAGCAGATAATCAAAACGGTTTTCCCTGCTCAGGCGTTCCACTTCCACCAGAAGGTCGTCTCTTAATGTACAGCAGATACAGCAGTTGCTTATTTCCACCAGCTTTTCTTCGGTTCGGGAAAGTGAATTTTCATTCTGCACCAGCCTGGCATCAATATTAATTTCGCTCATATCATTTACTATGACGGCAACTTTAAGATGGTCTTTGTTATGAAGCACGTGGTTGAGAAGGGTGGTTTTCCCCGCGCCCAGAAAACCGCTGAGAACAGTAACAGGAATTCTTTTTTGCATAAGTTCAGAATAAAACAGGAGTTAGTTAGTGTTTGTGATTTTTAAAATTGATGATATGCGCTGTGATCAGGCCTGCGGCTCCGAAATAAATCAGCCCGGAATGAAAGTGAAACATAAAATCCAGGCCTACAGAAACGGCAATCAGGGCAATGGAAACCCAGAAAAGAGTTTTCAGCCTAACTGAACCGATGGTTTTCGTGATCCTGAAAACAACGGTTAAGCCGATTGCCAGAAATGCCGCGTCTATTAACGGACTGTGCGGAATACCCAGTGGAATGATCATCATCAGCGGAAATAAAATACAGTGGATCAGGCACAGGGTTGCTGCCGAAATACCGATAAGGTCTAAAATTTTTAAATTCATTTTCTTATTGTAACTTTGTTGCAAAATTAGTCAAAATAACATTAAATGCAACTTTGTTGCAATAAAAATAATGAAACAGATCAGAAATACGAAACCCAAAGCCGAGATTACAGCCCTGATCAGCAGTTCCAGGGTTGCCCTTTCACATGCTGAAATTCAGAACCTGATGGGCGGAACATGTGACAGGGTAACGATATACCGTATACTGGACCGTCTTACCCAAGAAGGGCTGGTTCATAAAATCATCAATATGGATGGTGTGGTAAAATATGCGACATGCCAGCATTGTGAAACGGGGCATCATCATGACCATATCCATTTCAGCTGCGAAAACTGTAAAAAAGTAATCTGTATTGAAAGTGCTGTTCCCAAAATTCAGCTGCCGGAAAAATTTACAGTGCATAACTGTAATTTCGTGGTGAGCGGGATCTGCCCGGAATGTTCTTAGCTGCAGATTTTATGATTGTAAAATCAGCAACCCGAAATGATCCCGGAACCTAAAGCCATATTGGTAATGATTGGATGAAGCGTTTTTTTGGACACAGGAATTTCTTCCGGAAAGATATTTGAGATTCTGTTATCATTACATTACCACTTTCTGCTTTGTTACATGTATGTAACCGTTACTTTATGAAAGCTTTTCTACAGCTTCTTTCTTAAATGACCGGCCTAAAGGTATACTGACCTGATTTTCCAGGAGTACATTATTCGGCATAATGCAGCTGACTTTTGATGTATTTATAATATAGGAACGGTGCACCTGCAGGAATAAATCTTTATCCAGTTTTTCAAGTAAAGCTTTAAGCGTATGATAAATGATCAACATCCTGCTGGGTGTATATATTTTTACGTAATCGCCGCATCCTTCAATATGGGTAATCCTCAGCTGGTCAATGATCTGAGTACCTTTTCCGTCTTTAAGATGCAATATATTGCTTTGGTGGTTTGTGGCAGTCATCCGGAACGTTTCGGCTTTCTCGACAGCTTTTACAAAACGCTCATAAGAAAAGGGTTTCAGTAAATAATCGATTGCATTAAGCTCGAATCCCTCATAGGCATATTGTTTATGCGCTGTTGTGAAAATTGTGGCAGGCGGGTCTGCTAATGATTTTAAAAAATGAATTCCGTCAACCAGAGGCATTTCGATATCTAAAAAAAGCAGGTCTGTATTTTTTTTGTTGAGGTATTCAAAAGCTTCAACCGTATTGCGGAAGCTGGCATCCAGTGTCAGCGCCGGTATTTTCCTGATGTAATGCGCAATCACCTGGTGCGCTAGCGGTTCATCGTCAATTATTATACAGTTCATGAATGCTTTAATATTAAAGTGGTTGAATAGGTGTGTTCATTTTGTAAAACAGTCATTTGGTGACGGTGGCCGCTGTAATAAAGATTTAAGCGCTGGTGGAGGTTAGCCAGTCCTATTCCGCCTTTTTTCTCTTTATTTATCAGGAGTATCTCCGGCAAAACATCATTGGATATGATGAATTCGGTATGGTCATCATACACCGTCAGCCTTGCATTGACTTCGGCTTGGTCTGTAAGTTTATGCCGGCCGTGTTTAAAGCTGTTTTCTATGAGCGGCAAAAATAATAACGGTGGGATCTTTATATTATTGGCTATCCCGTTAACTTTAAAACTGATACTTGCCGCCGGAAACTTTTTCTGTTCCAGTTCAAAGTACCCTTTTATAAAATCAATTTCATCACTGATCTCTACATAATCCTGGTCACAGTCATATAAAATATACTGCATCATCTGCGATAAAATTAAAATATAGCGGGGAGTGTCTTCGGAGTGGGTTAAGCTTATTCCATATAAACCGTTTAGTGTATTAAATAAGAAATGAGGATGAAGCTGTGACTTGAGCATGCTTATCTGCAGTTTGAGATGATCCGTTTCTATGAGACGGTTAATTAATTCTTTATGATACGAATAACGTGCAAAAGCAAGACAGGAAAAAGCAAGAAAATCAGTAAGGAGCAGATTAAAATCTACATATCTCGCCTGATAATGCAGATTAAAATAATGGTGCAGGGGACCGTTGGTAAAACCCATAAACAGCCGGGCTATTACGGCATTATTGAAAATGCTGAAAAACAGCAGCAGTACTATTGTAGAAATCAGAAGTAAGCCATATCGCCTGCTTTCAAGCATTTTCGGTACCGCCCGGCGATAGTAGGGGATAAGATATAACGTAACGGCAAAGCCATAAGCGCAGATCTCCGGGTAAGGGAAATTGGTATCGGGGATATGGGGCAGATCCGACTGTTCTACAAAATAGGAATACTTGTATATTCCGACATAAAACAGCCATATCAACCATTCAAACACAACAGGGAACGTAAATTTTGGAATTTTCAGCACGGTGCTAATTTAAAGAAAACAGGTTTATAATAGTGTAATTTTCGACGATCAGTATGGTGTACCCGACAAAAAGCATCTGTAATTCAATTACCGGGCAGCGCAGGCCGTCTGTCGAAAAACTTAAGCAGTGTTCCATCTGAAATTTATCTTTGCAGTCAGATAAACAAAAAATTAACCGCATGCAAAACTTCTTATGTGCTATTCTATTTATGCTGACCGTGTTTAAAAGTAACAGCTATGCCCAGCAGACGTATGTTCAGGAAACCGTCAACGGCAGTTTTGAACTTAACAGTAAAAAGAGCATCTCCCGGGGATGGACAAGTGCAATTCAATCACCTGATTATGGGATCCAGCTGGATTCTAATAATGTATACAAGGGAAAATATGCATTACAGTTTAAGGCTGATAATAATTCCAAGGCATCCAGCGCGATTGTATATAATGGGTACGGCCTGGCGTCATCAAAGCGCATCAGCACCATTGAGATCAGTGCCCATATTAAACTTGCGCATGCCTCAGATGAGGCGTTGGGGATTTTCATTCAAAGTTTAACAGGAAAAAAAATCTTTACCAGTTTTGCTAAAACGGAAAGGCCATTATTAAATCAATGGCAGCTTGTAACAGTAAAATATACCGTCGATCCCAAAGAATCCTGGGCTGGCTTTTATTACGGCCTGACCTTTAATAAACCGGCTTTGGCCTGGGCAGATAACATCACCGTAAAAGTAGATGGATCGGTAGTGAATGAACCAGCAAGTCTCTATCAGGAGCCTGATGCCAAAAATATAACGTGGTTAAATAAACATATTTATCCGCTGACCTCGGTCAGTATTCAGTCAAAGTATGAGGATATGGCGGCCATCGGTAAATTGTGTGCCGATGCGAAAGTAGTGGGTATCGGAGAGCCTACACACGGTACCCATGAAGCTTTGCAGTTTAAGCTGAGGTTGCTGGAATATTTGGTGACGCAAAAAGGATTTAATACCATTGCACTGGAAGAAGTAATCCCAGCCTGTGATCAGATGAATGATTTGCTGAATACCCAGACTCCGGCCATTAAAGAAAACCTTCTCGCGATGCCGTTTTATAAATTATGGAAAACTTCTGAAATGAATGAGTTATTCACCTGGTTAAACCGATATAATCTGAGCCATCAAAAAAAAGTAAAACTTATCGGTATTGATATGGAAGATATCAGGATGCGTTCTTCGCGCGGAATGATAGAAAAGATTTTGAGACAATATCATCCCACATCTGTGGATAAGATCCAAAGAATCAATCAGACGCTGGATACCCTAATCGCTAAAAACAATCCTGAAAATAAGCCGGAGGCTATAAAAAGTTTAGCAGATGATTTAAAATCGGCAATAATTGATCTGCAGTCAATGGTCAATGTACAGAACTATGATATGAACGCTGAACAACATTTTCGGTTACAAACCTATCTGAGAGTCTGTCTGCAGTGGCTTGATACGAGATTCTATAATTACGCTCCGGATGCCCGGGATCATCATATGTCTGACAATATCCAATTTTATTCACAACATCATCCTGATGACAAAATACTGGTATGGGCACACAATGCACATATTTCAAATCTGACAGCTGATCATTCCAAAAAAATGGGGGCATGGCTTAAAGACTATTTTAAAGAAGCCTACATACCTATTGCTTTTACCTCTGCTTCGGGCAGTTATACCGCGGCCCAGGACTATACACAGAAAGTATGGAAATCCTTTCCCTTTGAAAAAGCGTACCGTGGCACTTACTCCTATATATTTGGAAAAGCAAAAAGCGACTTATATTTTCTTCCGTTAAACACCCCGGCTCTGAAACAAAAAAAGGCATCATGGCTTACTGTACCTATGAAACAGCTGGATATTCCTTATATACAATCAGGAAACGACGATGATTATAAATATGACGGGGTATTAAGCAAGACCTTTGATGGGGTAGTCTTTTGTAGAAATACAACTGCGTCAGTTTCTTATTTGGCTGCTGAGTAAAATGAGCCGGTAAGTTAATCTGCACAAGCACTCCTTATCATTTAGAATAAGATATATTTTACTGATTTATTATCTTATCGGGGAATTTTTACATATTAAATATAAAATGCTAAAAAAGGGATTAAAAACAGAATTCTGAACTGAAAATTATGAAAGGCTGCCGGAATTTGGGCTTTGAAGCAAACAAAGACTTTATGCACTTTCAGTGGGATAAATTTTAAACCGTAACCATTACGAAAGCCCGTAGATTGAGGCTGGGGGGCTTTCTTTAAAAATATTTTAAAATTAAATTGTGTACAATCGTCTTTTAATCTCAATCTCAACGCTTTTGTTGTTTTAAAAAGCTCTAATTATATTTGCTTAAATAATTAAATTTTATATGAAAAATAATTACAGACTTGGCAATCGTGTCAATTTACACACATTTAAAGGATATGAACTTAAAGAGAGTGATTTAAGTTACATATCTGTTCAGCCAAATAATGACTATAATCCAATACCCCTAGACGAAAAATGGTTGTTAGAGCTAAAATTTACAAAGATGGAAATTGAAAGTCCAAACGATAACTATTTTATCTTGGTCAATGAAGATCAGCAAATAAGAATTGTCAAAAATAAAGATGATATAAAGGCAATTTATTTAGATACGATAAACGGAATGGAAGCGATAAAACACCAGCTGATTACTAAGGATAGTAATTTTTTTGAAGTTCATACTCTTCAGAATTTAATATCAGATCATAGTAACCCAAATTACCCATTTAAATAAATACAGCCCACTTTTGAAGCTTTATTGTCTTATGGCGGATAGAGTTTTTCATGGTTATTAGTTATCCCCGGGAAAGTCTCGGGGATTTTTTTGTGGATAAGTTTATTATAATGCGTCAAGTTTTGACGCATTAGCTGTTTTACTTTGAAAAATATGGTAACCCGTAATTTCATATTGCAAAAAAGCTGTAATTTTGAGATTGTAAACTAGTACTATGACCGATCAATTATTTGCCGAAATGAAACCTAATGATTTTAAAATAAAGTTTGGAATGCATTCACACGAAATCGATGTGAATGTTTTGATTAGTAGCCTAATGTATACTTCTAATCTTATACAAGAGATAAATAGAGAATTAGACACAGATAAAAAAATAGATATAAAGATTAAGGCTTTGGAAAAAGGAAGCTTTGAAATTCATATTGAACTTGTTGAATCACTTCTAAAGTCTATGTTCTCAAGTGAAACCATAAGTTATGCTGATAATATTATAAGTATTTTAGGTGGACTGTATGGGTTTGCTAATTTTCTAAAAGGCAGTAAGCCAACAGTAGTAAATCAGATAAAAGATAATCAAATTAACATTGTTAATGAAAATGGCGAGAAAACAACTATCACAAATAATGTTTATAATATTTATATGGACAATGCTAGCGTGAGAAAAACTATTGCTAAGCAATTTTCTTCAATGGAAACCAGTGACGAGATAGATAGTTTTGAAATTCAGGATTGGCAAGAGAATACCATTTCCGTAATAAATGCAGTAGATTTTCCAGATTTATCTTCGTCAATTGACCTCCTTAAAGATGAACATGAAAACTTAGTGCAGATTAAAACAGAACAGAAAATGCTTATTATAAGGCCTAGTTTTACTAAAGATCTGAAGTGGGATTTAGTATACAAGGGTACGCGTATTTCAGCGTTCATGAAAGATGAAGAATTAATAAAAGCTATTGATAGGGGTGATAATTTTTCTAAAGGAGACTTGATGGTTGTTGATTTGGAAATAACAAAGTATTATGATAAAGATATTGGCGCACATATGATTACCAAAGACAGTTATAAAATCTTAAAATTTATTGAACATATAAAAAATGATAAAATAGGAAATCTTTTTGACGAGGATTTATAAAAAACTCCCCACTTATTAGGTGGGGATATTTGTTATTTTGGCTTTACCATGGCCTGGCAGAAAGTCATGCTTGAGAACATTACCCCTCCTTGAAGTTGCCAACCTTGCATGATGTGAGAATTTACTTGTTTCTCCAAGTCATAGGCCCCATTACCTAAAATGATTTTGTATTCCATAATGATTAATTTTTGTCCTGCCAATATACAAATAAAACTGATTTTTAGATTACGGATTCCCATAAAAGAAAACTCCCCACTCATTAGGTAGGGAGTTTTGTTATAAATTTAAAAGAGTTCTAGCCAGTTCTTTATCTTCTTCACTGGTTACATTTATTAACCTGGATTTAATATCGGACTTTAAATCAATGGCGTTTAGTCTTCTCTTTAGATTGTATCCGCCGGGATAACGGTGCTCATCAAAATCATGGATCACTGTGCCATCTTCATATAAAGTATAATCATCATCTAGCCCATTTTTCATGTTAGGTGAAAATGCAATAATTCGTTTTTCCATTAGTATTAATTAAAAGTTTTTTTAATGCTATGTTGCCTACTCAGGATTGAAATAAAAAGTATTATCAGAATCCAGATTGATTTTATTAAGAATGTCCTTTCCTATTTCTGGATTAAATTGGATATAATGCTGATATACTTGTCCGCCGTTACTTTCAACGACTCCAAAGTCATATTCTAATTCTGATAATTCCTCATAGCTAATACCTAGCATCTCAGCTACTTCTCTGTCGGTATTTTCTTGATTTTGATCGTCTAATTGTTGGTTGCTCATAAATTATTAATTTTTAGTTCTCCGAATATAGGAATAATATTTGATCCTAATCACATAATCAAATCTGTATACACTCCCTCGGCTAAGGCTGGGGGTGCCTTTACTCAATAGTCAAATCAGTAATATTCCCAGTACAGAATTATTCCCGCATTTTTTTTGTAAATCAAAACCAACTATAATACTTATTCGTATATAAAAATACTCATGTTTAATTTGAGTTTTCATGGTTATTAGTTTTATCCCCGGGAAAGCCTCGGGGATTTTTCGTGGTAAGTCTGTTATAATGCGTCAAGTTTTGTCGCATTACGTAAATTAATTCGCAAAAAAAAGTCATGGAGACAACAGAAGATCATACAGTAATTCGGAGTATTAAGCATAGGGTGATCTTTTGTAAAAATACAACTGCGTCATTTTCTTATTTGGCTGATGAATGAAATGGAGTGGATAAGCTAATTTATGAAATGTAGGCTAGGATACAGATGTGTGAAAAACAATTTATCGTTTAATCAGCTAAAAAGAAAAACCCTCTGAAAATCAAATGATTTCAGAGGGTTTCTGTACCCAGGACCGGGATCGAACCGGTACTCCTAAGAACTGGTGTTTGAGACCAGCGCGTCTACCAATTCCGCCACCTGGGCCGGTGTTACCATGCTTTTAATTGGTGTGCAAATATAGAAACTTTTATCAATACTTAAAAATATTTTTGAAGAAAATTTTAAAAATTGATCTCCATACCATCGTAGGCTAAATGCATGCCGGACGGAAGAAGGTTGTCCTCGATATCATGCAGTCCCAGATGATGGCTGATGTGGGTCAGGAACATTTTTTTGGGTTTAAGCTCTTCAAAAAGGGCGATCACATCGGGAAGGATAAAGTGGGCAGGGTGGGGATCGAATTTCCTGATGCAGTTGACAATCAATACATCAAGATCGTTGAGCTTTTTCTTTTCCGTATCAGAGATAAAGCCGGCATCCGTAAGGTAGGCCAGCTTTTTAAACTTATAACCGAAAGCCGTTATTTTGTAATGGATCACCTCAACCGGCGTAATTTCCGTATCCAGTACGGTGAACGGTTTGTTTTCAATTTCATGCAGGTCAAAAGCCGGCGCTCCGGGGTACCGAACATCAGCAAAAGCATAAGGAAAACGGTTCCTGACTTCATTTCCCACCCTCGAGTAGCAGTAAAGCGGCATGTCTTTCCCGCTCTTGAAAATCAGGGGGCGTACATCGTCCAGCCCGATGACATGGTCATTATGTTCATGTGTGAGCAGGGTAAGGTCAACCGTATGTTCATGATTGGTCAGCATCTGCTGCCTGAAATCCGGACCGCAGTCGATCAGTATTTTCCTGTGTTCATCCGTCGTTACCATTACAGAAGACCGGAGCCTGCTGTCTTTGGGATTTTCTGACGTGCACACTTCGCAGGTGCAGCCGATTACGGGCACACCCTGGGAAGTTCCCGTTCCTAAAAATTTCAACTTCATTTTCTTTTCAGGTTGGTTTAATTTTGGTAAATTTACGAAAAATTTAATGTCCTAATGTATCAGAAACTGACTCCTAAACAAAAAGCATTAACAATTAATCTAGATCCTACTATTTATGGTACTTTCGCGGAAATTGGAGCAGGGCAGGAGACTGTACGGCACTTTTTTAGAGCAGGAGGAGCTTCCGGTACAATCGCCAAGGCCATGTCTGCTTACGACAAGGATTTCAGTGATGCGATCTACGGAAAAGAGGTGAAAAACCGGTACGTTACCCAAAACCGGTTACGGAAAATGCTTCGCTACGAAGTATCCCTTATCGAAGAGCGTATTTCCAGGGAAAACAACCCCAACAGAAAGTTTTTTTCCTATGCCAATACCGTAACCACCATTAATTTTGATAAAACGGTAAAGGGCCACGGCTGGGTAGGCATCCGCTTTCAGGTAAAAGAGAACGAAGGCTATAATGAAATTGTTATCCATGTTAAATTCAAGGAAAATGATGCCACTTTACAGCAGGAAACATTAGGAAATCTTGGGGTGAACCTGATCTTCGGGGCATTCCATTATTACGATAATCCCAGAAACCTGATTGAGTCCCTGTATGATGACGTTGCCAAGGACAACCTTGAAATTGATATGATTGATTTCAGCGGGCCGGGCTTTGAATATGTGGATAACAGGCTGATGTCTCTGCAGTTGGTAAAGCATGGGATGACTGATGCCGTTATTTTCAATTCCGAAGGCAATAATATGCTTCCTGCAGATGTTTTATACAAGAAGAATATCTTTGCGGTAAGAGGGAGCTTCAGGCCGGTAACGAAAGTGAATATCGACATGCTGAAAAACGGTATGGACATGTTTCTGAAAGATGCCATCTGTACCCATGAAGATACGGAGATCCTTATCGAGATTACGATTTCCAACCTTCGGGCGGACGGGGATATTGATGAGCGGGATTTCCTGGACCGGGTAGATGTCCTGGGCAAACTGGGATATACCGTAATCATTTCAAATTATTCGGAATATTACCGACTGATTGATTATTTCGCCTCCTATACCAATGGAAATATCGGTGTGGCGATGGGGGTTAACAACCTGCTGATGGTTTTTGATGAAAAGTACTACAAGAACTTATCCGGCGGGATCCTGGAGGCTTTCGGTAAATTCTTCAGAAACGGGATGAGGGTATACCTGTATCCGTATAAAGATCCTGAGACGCATGAGCTGCTGGATTCTTCCACCCTGAAAGTAGAAGAAAACCTGAAAGAACTGTATAAATATTTCAAGCACAACGACCGTATTGTAGACATTAAAAACTACAATCCTGAATTCCTGGAAATTTACTCAAGAGATATTCTGAAAAAAATAAGCTGCAATATCAAAGGCTGGGAAACACAGGTTCCGGAAGGCGTTGCGGAAATGATCAAAGAACGCGGAATGTTCGGCTATAAAGAAGAACTTTCCTTAAGACAATTCTCTTAAAAATAACATACAATGTCAGAATTAAAAAAAAGGCTTTCGTCAATCCTGGAAAGTCCTAAACACAATACCGAAGAAAAACTTGAAAAAGTATGCCACCTTTTAGACCAGGAAATTTCCTATTTCAACTGGACGGGTTTTTATTTTAAAAACGGCGATAAAGACGAATTAAAGCTGGGGCCTTACGTAGGAGCACCTACAGACCATACCATTATCCCTTACGGAAAAGGAATCTGCGGACAGGTTGCGGTTTCCAATGAAACATTTGTGGTTCCGGATGTGAACGAAGAAAGCAATTACCTGAGCTGTTCCATTGACACCAAAGCGGAAATTGTAGTCCCTATTTTCAAAGACGGACAGAACATCGGCCAGATAGATATCGATTCCCATACGGTGGATCCGTTTACGGATGAAGACCGCGAATTGCTGGAATGGCTGTGCAATGAAGTGTCAAAAATTTTATAATTACATTTATTTCAGCATATTGAAATATTGAACGAGCGACTCCGGCCCGAAGGGCCGGAGTCGCTCGTTATTTTAGTCTTAATTCAATTAAATAGATTCAACAGCAGGGTTTCCCGGAACGGCGTTGTAACTATGATGACTCATTACACAGATTTATTAGGATTTAATTTTCCGGTCAATAAAAATAAGTAAGATTAAAGAAGAAGCAGATTTAAAATTTTTTTGAAATTTCAACTCACAAAAGCCTGTTCCACTTCTGCAGCCAGTTCCTTAAAATAATCTCCGCACTTGGCGATATGCGTCCCGTACCAGGAAAAAGCTTCCCCATCCACAATCATCATTTTTTTATCAGGATAGAACTCCCTCAGTTCCTCAATATGTTTCTCTTTAAAAGGGAAGGGCTCTGAAGACAGCATGATGAGATCCGCTTCAGCCAGGTCTTCTGTACGGATCTCCGGGTAGCGCGTCCTGTCCTTAAACACATTTTCAAAACCGATTTCGCCTAAGATTTTATCGATGAAAGTATCTGAGCCGATCGTCATATACGGATTTTTCCAGATAAGATAGGCCGCTTTTATTTTAACATTGATTTTCGCCAGGTTCAGGACTTCGTAAATTTTCAGATTGAAAAGCTGGGCTTTGTCTTCCTTATTAAACAGGTTGCCCAGTTGTTTAAGCAGATAGTAATTGTCTTCAATATTTTCAATATTGGTTACGATTACCTTATAATCATCCATCAGTGCTTCTACCTGTTCTTTGACGTTCTCTTCTTTGTTGGCAAGGATCAGGTCGGGCTGCAGGGCCTTGATTTTATCAATATTGATGTTTTTTGTCCCGCCGATAACAGTCACGTTTTTTACCTGTTCTTCAGGATGGATACAGAATTTTGTTCTTCCTACGACTTCATTTTCGGTTAGGCCCAAATCAAATAACGCCTCGGTAATTGAGGGAACCAGGGAAACAACTTTCATAACTATATTTTAGAGGTTGCCTAAAATTACAAAAGTTT
>Ga0265780_10002654_pt1 | contig 24029 bp, 20 predicted proteins | sample P1T30metagenome_FD_192432 | JGI IMG/M metagenome (GOLD analysis project Ga0265780, IMG submission 192432) | Plant litter microbial communities from East Loma Ridge, Irvine, California - P1 T30 | ecosystem: Environmental > Terrestrial > Plant litter > Unclassified | place: USA: California... | reverse complement strand
GTTCAGCGAGCTCTACACCTTGGGCGAACTCACCCACCGCGCGTGGAAGAGCGACGTCCAGGTGATGATCGAGGGCCCCGGCCATGTGCCGATGCACAAGATCAAGGAAAACATGGAAAAGCAGCTCGAAGTTTGCGGCGAGGCGCCGTTCTACACGCTCGGGCCGCTCACCACCGACATCGCGCCGGGTTACGACCATATCACCAGCGGGATCGGTGCGGCGATGATCGGCTGGTACGGCACTGCGATGCTTTGCTACGTCACGCCCAAGGAGCATCTCGGGCTGCCCGACCGCGACGACGTCAAGGTCGGCGTGGTGACCTACAAGCTCGCCGCGCACGCCGCCGATCTGGCGAAGGGGCATCCGGCGGCCAAGATGCGCGACGATGCCCTGAGCCGCGCGCGCTTCGACTTCCGCTGGCGCGACCAGTTCAACCTGTCGCTCGATCCCGACACGGCGGAGCAGTACCACGACCAGACGCTTCCCGCGGAAGGCGCCAAGACCGCGCATTTCTGCTCGATGTGTGGGCCGAAGTTCTGCTCGATGAAGATCACGCAGGAAGTCCGCGACTTCGCGGCCAAGCAGAACGGCCCAGCGGACGGCTTCCTTGCGGCGGGCGCGGGGCAGGCGGTCGACGCGGAGCGTGCGGCGTTCGCCAAGGGCACGACGCATGCCGATGCGGAGGCCGGAATGGCGGCGATGAGCGAGACGTTCCGCGAGAAGGGCGGGGAGATTTACCTGCCGGCTGAGTAAGCGGGACCGTCCGTTTCCCGTCCGGGTGCGAGCTCTCTGCCAAACCTTGTTCGTGCTCCTGCGAAGGCAGGAGCCTAGGAGTCTCACAAGACACAAGACGTTGTTTTGCTTGGCTCTGGGTTCCTGTCTTCGCAGGAACACCGTGCTTAGATCCGCGGCCAAGGCGACTTGCGCAGAGGTCTCACCTAGGGACGGATTACAGCGGGCAGCCATGTCGCCGGCACGGGTAAGCATGCCAATTTCCGGGTGTCGTACTCGTCCGGTTCTGCCGCTCCCGCCTTCGTCACCGGACGACTTGGCACTCTAACGTCGCGATATCCCTGGCGTGGCCGACTGTCGCGATCCCCAATCCCAGGCGCGTCGAAAATGACGCGTGCCTTTTAAAACAGCATCGCAGTATCCTTGAGACTATCCTTAGGCAGGATGAGGCAAAGCTAGTAAGCTACGCCATATCAAGGGAATTAATGGTGGATATAACCGCGAAGTCGGACGCTCAAAGAAAGAGCGAGGCAGCAGTTGAAACGTTCCGAAAGGACCTCGGGCCTTTCGTCGTGGCTGCCCAAAAGACTCGTATGCCGATGATCTTTACTGACGTGGAGCTCGGCCACCCGGTCATTTTTGCCAATAACGCCTTCCTCAAGCTAACGGGTTATGCACGCGAGGAAGTGCTCGCCCGAAGTTTTCAGTCGTTGCTGGCCGTGGGGGTCGACTCGGAAACGATGACGACAGTGGACGCAGCCTTCCGCGGAGAGTGCGACCACGAACTAGAGGTTCATTATAAGCGCAAGGACGGCAGCGAATTCTGGGTATCGGTTTTCGTCAGCCCGGTTTGTGACGACAACGGCACGATCGTTCAGCATTTCGTGTGCTTCGTAGATTTGACCAGCCACCGCAAAGACAATGCTCGACGCGAGACGTTGATCAACGAGCTCAACCATCGGGTCAAGAACACGTTGTCGACGGTCCAGTCGATCGTCACCCAGGCGCTACGCCGGCCGGCCGAACCCGCCGCCATCCGGGAAGCGATCGAGTCGCGCATCCTCGCCCTGTCGCGGTCGCACGACCTGCTCACCGACACCCATTGGGAGGGCGCAGGCCTTCACGATCTGGTGGATACCGCCATGCACCCGTTCACGGTCGTTGAGGGCTGCGCCGAGCGGTTCACGATCGCAGGCGACAATGTCCCCTTATCGCCCAAGACCGCGCTCTCGGTCGCGATCGCACTTCACGAGCTAGCCACCAACGCCGTCAAATACGGTGCCTTTTCGAACGATGCGGGCAAAATCGCCATCGACTGGACGATGTCTTCGGCGGCGAAAGATCGGCGCGTGCTGCAATGGCGAGAGAGCGGCGGACCGCCGGTGATGCCGCCGACGCACAAGGGGTTCGGATCATGGGTCATCGAGCGCGGCCTGGCGCATGAGCTCGGCGGCGCGGTGACGCTCGATTATCTGCGCGACGGCGTGGCTTGCACGATCGAGATACCGGTTTCGACGGAGGCGGAAGAATGACCGGCCTTCTCGCCGGCCGCAGGATCCTCGTGGTCGAGGATGAGATGCTCGTCCTGATGCAGATCGAGATGGCGCTGGAGGATTTCGGCTGTTCCGCGGTGTGCGTCGCAGCCAGCGTTGCCGAGGCCGCCGCAATCCTTGTCGGAGAAAGCTTCGATGCGGCGATGCTCGACATCAACCTGGGGGGAGAAAAGAGTTACCCGGTCGCCGATATGCTGATCCGGCGCAGTATCCCGTTCGTGTTCTCGACCGGCTATGGCGATCACGGAGATCGCACGGACCTGCAAGACCGGCCAATGCTCAGGAAGCCCTATGCGCGCGCGGATCTGGAGGGTGTGTTGGCCAAACTGATCGCCGACCAGCCTTTGCCGACAGCGGCATAGCACCGTCCGCTGCGTCTTCCGGACGCGTTCGCGCTGGAAGGCGGGGTAAGGGTCTGGTATCTTTGCGAATGCTCATAGTTCGGCATATTGCCGTCATTCGTCCCGCATTTGCCTTGGCGATGACCGCCGCGCTGGTGGCGTCCGCTGGCGCTGCCGCGAACGATCCCGACAAAGGCATCCTATTCGATAGCGCATACGAGACCCTATCGGCTCAAAGCCTGTCGGGCCTGTTGGCGATGAAGCTCGCCAACCTTGCGGAAATCGATCCGGATCATCCGCTCGCCTCGGACAGTGCGGCGCAGACCCTGAGCATGTTCGGCGGTTGACGCGGATCGCGCGGAGTTCGCCAAGGGCACGCCGCAGGTGGATGCGGAGGCCGGGATTGCGGGGACGAGCGAGACGTTCCGGGAGAAGGGGGGAGATTTACCTGCGAAAGAGACGAGGCTAAGCCTCGTCGATATCTACGAAACGTAGCCTCTTTCCCAACCTGTCAACTATAACGTTGACGCGCTTGTTGACGAGAGGTCCAATAACATCGTCCATAGCATCCTGTAATCCGACGACTCTTTGATGGCGACCATCTATATCAAGCTCGAGCCAATCGCGGTCAAGGTCAAGTGCCCGCAGTGTGCCGGAAACAGTATCTCTCTTCCCCTCCTCCTGAGATGCACGATTCAGTTGTGAAATATACCTCGAAGCATAATCGCGAGCGTCAACGCTAAGTTTTACTTCTTTAGGGTTGTCGTAAGAATATATTCTTACCTGTTCATGGTTATTTCCGCTGGGGGCAAGGCTTTTTGTAAGACGAATGAACGCAGTCCTGTAGTCTTCGTTTGTAATTGCTGCCTCCAACTCCTCCTCCGAACCGGAGGCGCTGGCCTGTACTATGTCAAGAAACTTATCTGTTACGTCTAAAGGCGCGACCTGCGCTTTAAAAAAGTCGCCTTGTCGTGGACCCTGAACAGCAACTGCGAATTGGTAACTACCCGCTGGGGCCTGAAAAAGCCACGGTCGGCAGTAGTCGCGAACTTCCGCAGTTGGCCTACCCCTTGTACGCAATGGCAAATTGGTGAGATATTCTACCGTTCTTGTAAAGATCGCTTGTACCGTCTGAACTTTGGAAAGGATAAGGTCTAGCGGGGCGCCCCCGGTGACCACTTCGCCTCCGCTAATTGATACTATCACTTGTCCAGGCAAAAACTGCCTCTCTCTTTCTAGCTTTGCTGCCTCATTCCAAACTGCCTGAAGCACCGACTGCAGTTGGATACGGGCATCATCGGGAATACGGCCATTCAAAAGCTGGAGCGCAAGTTCCTCTGCTTTTACAAACTCTTGTCCCTTAAACAGCAATGAAGCTGCGCTCACACCAATTATCCCCCGTGTTCGTGTCTTATCGAAGGGTATGGCGTCTAGCGCTTTGATCTCAAGCGAAGCGGATTGCGCGTAAAGTGCCTCTGCATCCGGCCGACTTTGTCGACGAATTTGTCCAGCTTTGAAAGCGAGCTCGGCGCTCTGGCGATGCAGTTCTGACCACGTCACGGCGCAATGACATCGGACATGAGGACCAGCTTTTCGGCAAACCCGACCACCGCTGCTAACGCTGGTTTAGTGTGGCCGGCAGACTTAGTTTGTTCAACTTTTTTGGTTAAACGTGCTCTACAAATTTGTCGCGCCCCTAGGTCTGTTCCGGATACCTCAAGTCTGAAAGCATCCTCCAGATCATCGTTTGAAGCCGTTGAAGGTGCTACGTAATAATCGGCCCCCGATAGCGTTTCAGCCCGCTGAACTGCGACCAGCCCAGATTTCAATTCAAGCGCAGCTAGTGAGACACCATACGCGCCCCACTCTGTCGAATCGATGATGTTCGCATACGCTCGTTTCATCTGTGGCGTGCCTTGTAGCCAGTCCATGCGCGCTTGAAGCTTGCCGCCTTCAGCGACCTCAATATCGACGATACTCGGACGGCTGTGGTGACGAGACAGGCAAATCGACGCAGCTTCAAAAAACATTTGAGCCATCGCAGCGGTTAGCCCGGGATGACGAAGTTCCATGTTTTCCAGCGGCAAGGTTGCCATGTCATTTCCCATTATTGGGATGATGACTGTGGATTCCGCGGATAGCAAGCACGGTAGAATGAGAAACTTTGCCTTTTCGATACTGCCCGATCTGATTTAGATTGGCATACGGAAATTTGATCATTTGCGTCATAACATCGAATTGCCTTGCAGACTTCCTACCCAGGATACGACTCTACTGATCGTACTGTACGGTAAACTTTCTCTGGGAGTGCATCTGTCGTCGTCAATTCGCCCAAAGTCTCTTTTCGGAATCCCGCAGTTTTAGCAGCGTCCGACCGACCCACACCATACTCCACCTTTCTATTCTCGCTACCGCGGCGTGGCTAAGGCCGCCTTACAGACGCCACGTAGGGTCCAGCGCCTTGCGCCCGGCGGCCGAGCCTAAGCCGCATCCGCGGATCGCAACCGACCGCGCAACTCTTCCAGATACTCGAACGGATCGCGCTCGCTCACCCCGGAGGCAAGCCCGTCCTCGATCGCCGCCTGCAACGCCGCCAGCTTCTCCGCATACTCCCGGTCGCGGCGCACGAGCTCGCGAACATAGTCTGCCCCGCTGCCGTAGCCGCCCTCGGCAACGCGCGTGTCGGTCCAGCTCTGCAAATCGTCGGGAAGCAAGACGTTCATCTTTGCCATGTCGCGAATTTACAGCAACGCCCCCACATCGACAAGCGCCTTGAGGGCGATGCCGGTGAGGTGCCGCTGTCCCATCCGCCCAAACCTCCGCACCCAAATTCCCCTGTCCTACACGGCGCAAATCTGATCCAAACTGCCAGCTGGCAGACAGCACCGCTCGCAACCGCGCGCTCGCCGCACCGGCCCGGCTCGCACCCGCAACCTCCCCGCCGCTCGCGCCCCTGTGGGACGACGACGAGGACGATCCTCCGTTCGATCCCGCCACCTTCGATCCGACCGAGTTCGAATGGCGCCCGGTCCCGCGCCGCGCGCGTGCGGATGGCTGGACGCCGGAGGTGCAATGCGCGTTCATCCAGGCGCTCGCCGACACCGGCATGGTCGAACAGGCAGCGCAAACGGTCGATCGGTCGGTGCAGAGCGCCTATCGCCTGCGCCGCGCGCCCGGCGGCGAGAGCTTCGCGCGCGCCTGGAGCGTCGCGCTGCGCGATGCGGCGGAGCGCGTGCTCGACCTCGCCTTCGCGCGTGCGATCGAGGGGGAGGATACGCCGGTGTTCGATCGCGACGGCTGCCGGATCGGGTCGCGCCGCAAGGTCAACGACCGGATGACGATGTTCCTGCTGCGCGCCTACATGCCCGACCGCTTCCGCCACGCGCCCGAGGACACGCGCCGCCGCAATGAGCCACAAGCGCCGCAGTTGCCGTCGCTCGACCAGGCCTTGTCCGCACTGATGCCGCCGCCGCCGGTCGACCCGCATCTGCTGGTCGAGCCCGCAAAGCTGGAGGGGCTGGTCCGGCACGCGCGCGACATGGCGGCGGTGGATGACCTGTGCCCGCCCGATGATACCGAACATTATGCCCCGCCGCGCGCCGAGCAGGATCATCCCGCCGCGATGGCGCGGAGCCTGCGACGTCATCGCCCCGCGTCGTTGGACGATGCGGACCCGTGACCCCCCGCGCGCCCCGCGGTTCGCAAACCGATTCCGCCTAACTTTCCCCTAACCTTCCGATCCTCACACCCGCGCCAGCCCCAGCCAACGCCTTGTTCCGCTGAGGTTTCGCAACACCAGCCGCTCCACCGCCAGCACCAGCAGCAAGGTCGCGCCGAACATCGGCATAGTGACCCCCAGCACCACGATCGCGGCGATCAGCACCGGCCCGAACCGCGGCCGCGTCAGCGGGATCGGCGCGCCGAGCAGCCCGACCGGCCGCCTGCGCCACCACAGCACCGCGCCCGATCCCGCCAGCAGCGCGAGCATCGCCGCAACCAGCGTCCCCGCGATCTGGTTGGCGAGCCCGAACAGCGCGCCTTCATGGACCGCGATGCCGTACCCGATCAGTCGGTCGATCCAGTGCCGCTGCGCAAAGCCGCTGCGCCCGATCACCCGACCCGTCGCGCCGTCGACTTGCGCGTCCGAGCGCTGCGGCCGGTTCGCCGCGTCCGAACTCACCGACCACGCGCCCCCCGGCGTCTTGGGCGGCGCGACCAGCACCGGCGCCACGATCCCCAGCGGTCGCGCCGCCGCCACCACCCGCGACAGCGCGCCCGCCGCCAGCGGGGGAGGGGCATTCGCCCGCATCGGCATCCCGGCCATTCCGGCGTGCCCCGCATGCGGGTCCGCGCTTGTCGCTGCGACGGGAGGCTTGCCCCCGATCGTCCAGTCGACCGGCCCCTTGCTCGTCCCGGTCAGCGCGCGGACCTCGACCAGATAGCTCCCCCAGCCCTTCGCCCACGGCAGTCCGGTCAGGATCAGCCCCAGCGCGAACACCGACACCCACACCCCCGTCGTCGCATGGAGATCACGCCAGAACAGCCGCTTGCCCCGCCCGAGACGCGGATACAGCACCCCGCCAAGCCCGCGCGCGCTCCGCGGCCACCACAGATACAGCCCGGTCAGCAACATCGTCACCGCCCAGCACGCGGCGATCTCGACGATATAACTGCCGATCGTCCCCGCCAGCAGCGTCCCGTGCAACCGCGACAGCAGCGGGAACAGCCGCGCATCCTCGCGCACGACATGCAGCACCCGCAGCGTCGCCGGATCGACATAGACCCGGCTGTCCACGCCCCCGCGCCCGACGATCACGCGCACCGCATGACCCGGCCCCTCAGGCAGCACATATTTGCGCAAGACCGACCCCGGCACCGCCCGCACCGCTGCGGCGACTTGCGTGTCGGGCGATTGCGCGGGCGCAGCGGTCGCCAGATGGTCGAACCGCTGGTCGATCCACGCCTCCACCTGCGGCCGCCACAGATAGAGCGATCCGGTCAGTGCGAGCCACAGCACGAACGGGATGCACACCAGCCCGGCATAGAAATGCCAGCGCCAGACGCTGTTGTACCACCGGGTTCCTGATGCCTGGACGCTCATAGCCGCGCCGTAACTTCCGCGCTGATCGTGCGCTGCGGGAAGGGGTGGAAGAGGAAGTATTTGGCGTTGTTGAGGTTGTCGACGCCGACCGCGAAGGCGTAGCGCGGCGTCACCTCGAACCGTGCGCGGGCATCGATCACGAAGTAGCGGTAGAAGCCCATATACGTGTTCCCGACCGTGTCGCTGTTGTCGAGCGTCGCATAATTGCGGCTGGCGTAGCGCGCCGCGGTGGTCAGCGCGACGCCGGGAGTCGGTCGCCACGTCGCCACCGCGCTCGCCTTCCAGCGCGGCACCGACGGGAGCAACTTGCCGACCGCAGCGGGGAAGGCGCGGTTCGCGCGCGTCGTCGCCTCGGTATAGGTCACGCTCCCCGACAGATCGACGCCGCGCACCGGAAAGTCGGTCCGCGTCCCCGCCAGCTCGACCCCGCGCGCGCGAGTCCGGTCGACGTTCTGGACATAGGTATAAGCGACCGCCGACCCCGCCACCAACGGCGCGGACTGCGAGATCAGCGCATCCTCGATCGATTCATTGAACAGCGCCAGCCGGACCTCGCCCCCCGCATCGCGCCGCTCGATCGCAAGTTCTTCGGACAGCGCGCGCTCCGGGCGGAGCGTCGGATCGGGGACGGTCACCACCGCCCCCGTCGTCACCGCCTGATAGAGTTCACCAACCGTCGGGAAGCGATACGCCTTGCCGAACGACACACGCACCGTCCAATGCTGCGCGGGGACATAAGCAAGCGACGCCTTGGGCGAGAAGCCCGTCGCGGTCCTTACCGGCTGGGCCACCGAGAGCGCAGGCGTGCTCGAGAAATTGAACCCGTCATACGCGCGCCAGTCCTCATAGCGCGCGCCCACCGTCAGCGTCAGCGGATCGGCGATCCGCACCGCGTCCTGCGCCCATATCGCAGCAGTCCGCGTCTTGCCCCGCGACGCCTGGTTGCGCGCGCCCTGCGGCCCGGCGATCCAGTCGGTGGTGGCATAGCGGTTGCTGTTCACGGTGTAGCGATCCCAATGCACCCCAGCGCTGACCGTATGCGTCGCCGCCGCATCGGAGCGCCACGCGCCCTTGGCGTCGAACGTTTCCCACCCCGTGCCATCCAGCCGCGTGATGGTGCCCGCTCCCCCGGCGAACGCCGCGGGCAGCACCCCGGTCGGGCTACGCTGCGTATCCTTGGCGAAGTCGTACAGCGTTCCGATCACCTGCCAGTCAAACCGCCCGCCCTTTCCGGTCGCGGACAGCGCGTGCGACCAGTGGCGCTGGTCATAGCGATACACGCCACTCGAGAACGCGCCGGTATAGACGGGTGCGCCGCCCCCGGCCGCAGTGAGGTAGGTCTCGGCAGTCGAATCGGTATCGTTGCGGAACAGCCCGCCGACATAAGTCAGCCGAAGTGCGGGCGTGACGTCGAACGCCGCCTTGAGCTTGATAGTGTCCTGCGCCTGCTGCTCGATCCCGCCGCTCCCGAGCACGCGGATCGCGGCCCCGGTGCGGTTGCGGTCGGCGACCCCGCCGGTCGTCCCCGCCGGGTTGGTGGCGGCGGTGACATAGCTCGTCGGCTGGCTCCGGCTGTCGGTATGCGTCACGCTCCCGAACAGCGACAGCCGTCCGAACCGGTCCCCCAGCGTCGCTGCGATCTGCCGCGCGGGAAGCGTCGCCTTGACGCCGTACAGGTCGAACGTCTGAAGGCTGGTGCCCGCGCTCAGCGTTCCCTCGAGCCGATCGGGCAGGCGCGTCGTGATATTGACCACCGCACCGATCGAATTGCCCGCATAGGCCGCCGAAAACGGACCGTAGAGCACGTCGATCCGCGCGATCTCCTCGGGGCTGACCATCCCCCAGCGCGGGCTGGCGGAGGTATTGTTGTTCCCGATCAGCGCCGACAGCAACGCGCCATCGGCATAGATCAGGCTCCGCGCGCTCGCCCCGAGCCCGGACGTACGCGTGGCGAGCGGGGCCTGCGTGTCGCCGATATGGCGTTTGCGGACGACGAGGCTGGGGAGGTATTTGAGCGTATCCTCCACGTTGATCGCGTTGATCGTCGTGGCGATCTCGGCGGCGGTGACGCTCGCGTGGCTATTGGGCGCGGCTTCGATGGTTCGGGTCTGGCGCTCCGCTATGACGAGAATGTCGTCGGTACGGCGCGCCTCCTGGGCTGCGACAGGGGCGGGTGCGGTGCTGGCCAGCACGGCCAGCCCCGACACGGCACCGCGCAGGCGAATGCGGTCGATCATAGGATTCCTGTTCGATAACGGCCGTGGCCGTTCACACGGGTGCACGCCGTTGAGCGTGCGATCGGTCTTTCAGGGTCGCGTGCGCGAGACTGTCCGATCCGCCACGATGCGGCGGCACGGATCAGGCCATGGCAAGGCTCGGCGAACCGAGCGCGGACACCGTCAGGCGTGTGCGGGTGGTCCGCGCAGCGGTGGGCGCAGGAAGGGACGCGGGCGGATCGGCGCGTCCGGTCGCTGGAACAGCGCAGCCGCCACGACGGAAGCAAATGCAATCGCCAGCAGGACGATATCGGCGCCGCTTAGGCTCGGTGCGGTCAGTCCGGCGAAGGCGCAGGGTGCATCGGGCTTGGCAGGGATCTGGTGCCCGCCATCGACGCGCGCCGGCATTGCATGATGCGGCATGGCGTGATGCATCATCCCGGCGGCGGCAGGCGCAGTCGTTGTATCGGACGGCTGCGCCATGCCGGAGCACAACACCAGTTCGATGCCGTTTGCGGTCGCCATTGGCATGAACCCTGCGGGAACGATCGCGCGCATCAGCAATGCACAGACGATCATTGCCCAGACCAGCGCCGCATTGCTGTGCAAAAAGGGCCTGAGGGCAGCCATTTCGTCGTGGTAGCGCCCCGCGCGGGCACTGTCACTTGGACAAACCGTCAGCCTCCGCTTGCGACCGATCCATCACTGATGCGTTTTGGGGAAATGACCAATTTTCCCCTTCCGCTCGATGGTGGCTGCTTCTGCGGCAAGATCCGCTACCGGATCGACACGCCGCCGTTGTTCACGATGGCGTGCCACTGCAGCGATTGCCAGCAGATGACCGCATCCGCCTTTTCGCTGGGCCTCGTCGTGCCAAAGGCGGGTTTCAGCCTGCTGTCCGACGTCGCCCCGCGTACGATCGACAAGACTGCGGATTCGGGGGCGACCTCGACGCGCTATCTTTGCCCCGATTGCGCCGGATGGACGCACACGACGACGACGGGCTCGCCCGACAGCGTGGTCGTTCGCCCGAGTTCGCTCGACGACGCGACGTGGGTCCGCCCGATCGCGGAGATCTTCACGCGATCCGCGCTACCATGGGCGCGGCTTGCGACGGCGTTCAGCTATGAAACCGAGTTCGCCGACCCGTCGCCGATCGTTGCGGCATTCGAAGCGAGCGACATCCGACCGTCCTGAACGATCGCGTTCGCGGCAGTGATCGGACCCGGGGAACGAAAAAAGGCGCGCCCATCGCTGGGCGCGCCTCTCTCGAACGGTAGGCGGTGCGCTTACTTGAAGCGAACGCCGATGCCGCCCATGATGCGGTGACGCGAGGTGTTGTCGTTATACTGCGAGAACACGTACTGCGCGTTGACATAGACCGGGAGACGACCCTCGGTGACCGTGTACTCGGCACCGCCGCCGACCTGGTAGCCAGTCGTGTTGACGTGGTCGTAGAACGAGGTCTGCGCTGGCGTGTTCGCATCGAAGCGCTTGCGCTGCTCGTTGGTTACGTAACCGCCCTTGGCGAAGACCATCGCGCGCGGCGTGACCAGATAGCCTGCGCGGACGCCGACGCCGAATTCTTCAAACGACTTGTGGCAAACCGAACCACCGTTGGATGCGCCGCAATTCTCGGTCCAGTCGTTTGCACGCCAGTAGGTTGCTTCCGGGCCGACGACGATACGGTCAGCGATCACGCCGTCGAAACCGATCGTGGCACCGTAGCCGAACTTGTCGTTGTGACGGCCCTGCGACTGGAAACGATCGCCGCCGAGGTTGCCTTCGAGGCGGAAGCCGCGGAACGAGGTGTTGCTCGTGCCTTCGCTGGCTGCAGTGGTGGTGGTGACTTCCTGAGCGGATGCGGCACCGGCCGAAAGTACCGCGACAGCAGCTGCGACAATCAAAATCTTACGCATGTGTGTTCTCCATTGACGACGCCCAAACACGCGACCGCGCGAAGTGATCCTTTGGTATGAAGCGTTTCCCGGAACCTGTTGCATCGCAGCAACACTTGCCCGTCGCGACCGGCCGGAACGGAGGCGATGCGGGGGGGTGTGTCGCGACATACCGGCACGGCATGTTGACTCGATCGCATGATCCGCGCGATACGGAACATAAGATGAACAAATATGACCGAGTCGATCGCCTCGCTGCGCCATTTGAAGCGCCAGATCGCCGCCATAGAGCAGCGCGAGGGGCTGTGCGATTCCGCGATCGACACGGTTCGCGTGGGGACGGGACATGATGCGATCGATCAGGCGATCGGCGGCGGACTGGCACGCGGTCGGTTGCATGAGGTGTTCGCGCACGACGCAGCGGATGCGGGTTGCGCGGCGGGGTTCGTCGGAATGCTCGCGGTACGGCTGGGGGGTTCGCTCGTCTGGCTGCGTGAGGATGCCGCCGAAAAGCAGGGGATCCTTCATGTGGGCGGCCTGGTCGAACTCGGGATCGACCCATCGCGCCTGATCCTGGGCGTGTTGCCCGATCCGCTCGCGGTGCTCCGCGCGGCGGCGGATGTGGTGCGATGTTCGGCGGTTGGGGTGGCGGTAATCGAAATGCGCCGCAATCCAGCCATGCTCGATCTGACCGCGGGGCGCAGGCTTGCGCTGGCGGCGGAAAGTTCGGGCGTCACGGTGTTGTTGCTGCGGATCGATGCGCAGCCTTCGCCCAGTGCGGCGGATACGCGCTGGTCCGCCAGCGCAGCGGCGTCCGCGCCGCTCGAAGCGAATGCGCCGGGCTATCCGGTGCTCGATGTAACGCTTTTGCGCCAGCGAGGTCGTCCCGGCGACGGGCGCTGGCTGGTGGAGTGGGACCGTGACCAAGCAAGCTTCCGCGCAGCGGGCACGCCGCGTCGATCCGACCATGGCGGCGTCCGAGACCCTGGCCGAGACTCTGGCATCATCGCCGTCCCGGTCCGCCCGACGGCATCTGGCACTGTGGTTTCCCTTCCTGTCGAGCGACCGGCAATGCCGCACCCGGGGTTCCGCCGCGTCGGCTGATGCGAGAGTCGATACGGGGGACGACGCACCGTTCGTCTTCGTCGAAAAGCAGCGAGGCGCGATGCGGATCACCGCGGTCGATCCGCGCGCACACGCGCTTGGCCTGTCGCCAGGGATGGCGCTGGCGGACGCACGCGCGATCCTGCCCGATCTCGCGGCGCACGATGCCGCCCCCGCCGCCGACCAGGACTGGATCGAGCGGATCGCGGATCTGTGCGAACGCTATACCCCGATGGTCGCGCTCGACGAAGCGGACGGCATCACGCTCGACATCACCGGCTGCGCGCATCTGTTGGGCGGCGAGGACGGGTTGGTCGCCGATCTCGAAGCACGTCTCGCTGCGTGGAGCGGGCAGGTGCGCCATGCGGTCGCGGGCAGTCCGGACGGCGCCCAGGCGCTCGCGCGGTTCCAGACGATGCCTGCCGCGAGCGAGGCAGCCGCGCTGCGCCGGCTCGATGTCGCGGCGCTGCGGTTGCCCGACGAGACGCTGGTCGCGCTCCGCCGCGCCGGATTGAAGACGCTCGGCGATCTCGCGGGACGTCCCTCCGCACCGATCGCGGCACGTTTCGGCGAGGAAACCACCGAGACGCTCGCGCGCCTGCTCGGCGATCTCGACAACCGGATTCAGCCGCGCCGGCGTTTGCCCGCGATGTTCTTCGAACGCCGCTTTGCGGAACCGATCGCGCGGACCGAACACGTCCTCGAGGTGATCGAGGATCTTGCGACCGAGGCGGCGGCGGCGCTGGCGGAACGCCACAAGGGCGGGCGGCGCTTTGCGGTGCGGTTGTTCCGCAGCGACGGGCAAGTGCGCGATCTCGCGGTCGAGACGGGGCTCCCCGCGCGCGACCCGCCGACGCTGATGCGGCTGTTCCGTGAACGGATCGATGCGCTCGCCGATCCGCTCGACCCCGGCTTCGGGTTCGACATGCTGCGCTTCGTCGTGCCGCGGATCGAGCCGCTTGCGCCGACGCAATTGCAGCTCGAAGGCGGCGCGATCGGCGACGATGCGATGGCAGCACTCGTTGACCGGCTCAGCACGCGGGTCGGTCGCACGCGGATCCGCCGCTTCGTCGCGCGCGACAGCCATATTCCCGAACAGGGCGTGCTCAGCATCCCCGCGCTCGATGCACCAACCGCGCCCGTTCCGGCATGGCAACCGCTCGATCCGGGCGAGCCGCCGCTGCGCCCGATCCATCTGTTCGATCCGCCGCAACGGATCGAGGTGATGGCCGAAGTCCCCGACGGCCCGCCGCACCGCTTCCGCTGGCGGCGCACGTTGCACGACGTGACGCGGTTCGAAGGCCCCGAACGGATCGCCGCCGAATGGTGGAAGCGGATTGATGCCGCCGGGCTGACGCGCGATTATTACCGGGTCGAGGATACGCGCGGACGGCGTTTCTGGATCTTCCGCCACGGCCTGTACGATCGCGAGAAGTCCGATCCCGACTGGTATGTCCACGGCCTGTTCGCATGACCGCCTTTGCCGAACTGGTCGCGGCGAGCAATTATTCGTTCCTGCGCGGTGCCGCGCATCCGCACGAAATGGTTGCCGAAGCGCTTCGGCTCGGGCTCGACGGGATCGGTCTGGCCGATCGCAATACGGTTGCGGGCGTCGTCCGCGCGCATGTCGCGCTCGAATCGGCGGTCAAGGAGGCGGCGGCGGCGGGTCTGCCCGCGTTGCCGTTCCGGCTGGTCGTCGGCGCGCGGCTGGTGTTTTCGGACGATACGCCCGACATCATTGCTTATCCTGCGACGCGGTTCGGCTGGGGACGGCTGACGCGGCTGCTGACGCTGGGCAATCTGCGCGCAGAGAAGGGCGATTGCGAGCTGCACTTCGCCGATCTGCTCGATCACCACGAAGACTTGCTGCTGATCGTGCTCGGTAAGGAGCAGGATCTGGGCGTTCTGCAACGGCTCCGCGCCGCGTGTGATGATAGGGTGTGGCTTGGCGTAACGATGCTGCGGCAGGGGCGCGACCGGCGGATGCTCGCGCGGATGCAGGCGGTCGCGCAGGCGGCAAACGTCCCGCTGCTCGCGACCAACGACGCGCTCTACGCGGGGCCGGCGCAACGCCCGTTGCACGACGTGCTGACCTGCATCCTACACGGCACGACGATCACCACCGCCGGGCGCATCCTCGCCGCCAATGCCGAGCGTCACCTCAAACCCGCCGACGAAATGGTGCGGCTGTTCCGCGATTGCCCCGATGCGGTCGCGCAGAGCCGCGTGATCCTCGACCGCATCACCTTCACGCTGCGAGACCTCAGCTACGAATATCCCCACGAACCGATCCCCTACGGGTGGGAACCGCAGGACTGGCTCGAGCATATCGTGCTCGAGGCGGCGCATCAGCGCTACGGCGAAACGCTGTCCCCCAAGGTCGAGGCGCTGCTGGCGGAGGAATTCCACCTCATCCGCCAGCAGAAATACGCCTTCTATTTCCTCACCGTCCACGATCTCGTCCGCTTCGCGCGCGCGCAGACCCCGCCGATCCTGTGCCAGGGGCGCGGGTCGGCGGCGAATTCGATCGTGTGCTTCCTGCTCGGGGTGACATCGGTCGATCCGGTCCAGCACGACCTGCTGTTCTCGCGCTTCGTGTCCGAGGAACGCAGCGAGCCGCCCGACATCGACGTGGATTTCGAACACGAGCGCCGCGAGGAGGTGATGCAGTACGTCTATCGCCGCTACGGCCGCCACCGCGCCGGGATCGCCGCGACCGTCATCCATTATCGCCCGCGCAGCGCGGTGCGCGAAGTCGGCAAGGTGCTCGGCTTTACGGAGGACGTCACCGCGCGGCTTGGCAGCACCGTCTGGGGCAGTTTCGCGAGCAAGCTCGAGGACCGGCGCTATGCCGACGCCGGGCTCGACCCCACCAACCCCGCGATCGCGCGATTGAAGGGGCTGGTCGAACAGATCCTCGAATTCCCGCGGCATCTGTCGCAGCATGTCGGCGGGTTCGTCCTCACGCAGGACCGGCTCGACGAGACCGTCCCGATCCATAATGGCGCGATGGCGGACCGCACCTTCATCGAATGGGACAAGGACGATATCGACGCGCTCGGGCTGATGAAGGTCGACGTGCTCGCGCTCGGCATGCTGACGTGCATTCGCAAAAGCTTCGACCTGATGCGCCGGCACGGGCTCGGCGACCATGATCTCGAGGTCGACATCGCGGCGGATGATCCCGCGGTCTATGACATGCTGTGCAAGGGCGACAGCATCGGCGTGTTCCAGGTCGAAAGTCGCGCGCAGATCAACATGCTGCCCCGGCTCAAGCCGCGCTCGCTCTACGACCTGACCGTACAGGTCGCGATCGTCCGGCCCGGGCCGATCCAGGGCGAGATGGTCCACCCCTATCTGCGCCGTCGCAGCGGGATCGAGAAAGTCGACTATCCCTCGCCCGCACCCCCGCACAACCCCAACGAACTGAAGGACCTGCTCGGCAAGACCTTCGGCGTGCCGTTGTTCCAGGAACAGGCGATGAAGCTCGCAATCGTCGCGGCGGCATTCACCCCGAGCGAGGCGAACCAGTTGCGGCGCGCGATGGCGACCTTCCGCCACACCGGCGGAATGGACGGGTTCCGCACCAAGATGGTCGAGGGGATGGCGGCGCGCGGGTATGACCGCGACTTCGCCGAACGCTGTTTCCAGCAGATCGAGGGGTTCGGCAGCTACGGCTTCCCCGAAAGCCATGCATTGTCGTTTGCGCGGCTGGTGTACGTGTCGTCGTGGATCAAATGCCATCAGCCCGCGGTGTTCGCCTGCGCGCTGCTCAATGCGCAGCCGATGGGCTTCTATGCCCCCGCACAGATCGTCCGCGATGCGCGCGAGCATGGGATCGCGGTCCATCCGGTCGATATCAACGCAAGCGACTGGGACAACAGCCTCGAACCCGATGCGGCGGGCGTGCTCGGGCTGCGGCTCGGGTTTCGCCAGATGGACGGGTTCCGCCGCGCCTGGGCAGACGCGCTGGTCGCGGCGCGCGCGCGCGGGCCGTTCGCCTCGGTCGAGGCGCTCGCCAGGCGGGCGGCGCTCCCGCAACGCGCGCTCAGGTTGCTCGCGGACGTCGATGCGTTTGGGTCGATCGCGCTCGACCGGCGGCAGGCCTTGTGGGAGGTGCGGCGCACGCCCGATGCAGCACTGCCGCTGTTCGCCGCCGCCAGCGCGCGCGAACTGGGGGAGGAGCCCGACATGGCGCTCCCGCTAATGAGCGCGGCCGAGCAGGTGGTGGTCGATTACAAGACGCTGCGGCTGTCGCTCAAGGATCATCCGATGAGCTTCCTGCGCGCTATGCTCACCGACGAAGGAATCAGCAGTTGTGCGCGCACCAGCGCGGTCAAGGCCGGGTCGCGCGTGCGGACCGCGGGGATCGTGCTGATCCGGCAGCGCCCGGGGAATGGCAATGCGATCTTCGTCACGATCGAGGACGAGACCGGCGTCACCAATGTCGTAATCTGGGCACGACTGTTCGAGACGGTGCGCGCGCAGGTGATGGGATCGCGGCTGATGCTGATCGAGGGCGAAGTCCAGCGCAGCCCCGAGGGCGTCGTCCACCTGATGGCGAACCGGGTGCATGACCGCAGCGCGCTGCTCGATACGCTCGGGGAAGACACCGCGGTCCGCGTCCCGCTCGCGCGCGCGGACGAGATGGTCCGTCCGGTCCCGCCGCGGCATCCGCGTGATGCGCGGATCGTCCCCAAATCCCGCGACTTCCACTAGCGCAGGACACTTCTGTTCGGATCATTCCAACCGTTCGCTTCGAGCGAAGTCTAGAAGCCGGGCACAGCGCAGGTTTCTCGACTGCGCTCGAAACGAACGGGTCAGGCCGACGTCATCGAACTGTGATCCCACCACCAGCACAAAAAAAGGGCCGGTGCGTTGCCGCACCGGCCTAAGGTTGTCCGCAGGAGGAACATCGTGGGGCCAACCGGGTCACCGACCCGGCGGCCAATCTCGTCAATAATTGTAGGCGCGCTCGCCGTGCTCGGTGATGTCGAGCCCGTTGTGCTCGACCTCTTCGGTCGGACGCAGGCCGATCGTGTATTTGAGCGCGAGGAACAGCACGGCGGAGACGCCGCCAGACCACACCAGCGTGATGCCGACCGCGGTCAGCTGCTTCATCATCTGTGCAGACATGCTGTAGTCAGCCGCCGCAACCGCGACCGCGGGGAACTGGGTGTAATCGAAATAGCCCTGACCGCCGAGCGACGGTGCCGCGACGATCGCGGTGGCGAGCGCCCCGACGATCCCGCCGACACAATGCACCCCGAACACGTCGAGCGAGTCGTCATACTTCAGCCACGCCTTCACATAGGTGACGAAGATAAAGCAGATCGGCGACACGATGAGGCCGAGGACGATCGAGGTCATCGGTGCAGCGAACCCGGAAGCCGGGGTGATCGCCACGAGCCCGGCGACCGCCCCCGTCACCGCGCCGAGCAGCGACGGCTTCTTGTGGACGATCTGGTCGATCACCGCCCAGGAGACCGCAGCGGCGGCGGTGGCGACGAAGGTGTTGATGAACGCGACCGCGGTGACGCCGTTCGCTTCGAGGTTGGACCCCGCGTTGAACCCGAACCAGCCGACCCACAGCAGGCTGGCGCCGATCATCGTCATCGTCAGCGAGTGCGGCGGCATCGGCTCGCGGCCGAAGCCAAGCCGCGGACCGATCACGAGGCAGCCGACCAGACCGGCGATCCCGGCGTTGATATGGACCACGGTGCCGCCCGCAAAGTCGAGCGCGCCGAGGTTGAACAGCCAGCCACCATCGGTCGGCGCATCGGGGAGGAAATCCGGGCCAGCCCAGTACCAGACCATGTGCGCGATCGGGAAATACACCAGCGTCAGCCACGCCACCACGAAGATGATCAGCGGCGTGAACTTCACCCGCTCGGCAAACGCACCGACGATCAGCGCCGGCGTGATGCATGCGAAGGTCATCTGGAAGCAGACATAGGCGAGTTCGGGAATGTAGACGTTGTTCGAGAAAGTCGCGGCCAGCGTGGTGCCGTCAACGCCCTTGAGGAACGCCTTGGACAGCCCACCGAAGAAGTGGTTCTCGCCGCCCGACGTAAACGCGATCGAATAGCCGTAGGAGACCCACAGCAGCGCCGCTACGCAGACGATCATCATCACCTGCATCAGCACCGACAGCATGTTCTTGGTGCGGACGAGGCCGCCGTAGAACAGCGCGAGGCCGGGCACCGACATCATCAGCACGAGGGCCGCCGAAATCAGCATCCAGCTGGTGTCGCCCTTGTTGACCATCGTCGCCATCTGCGCGGCATCGGGGGCTTTTATCGGGCCGGCCGCAGCCTGTGCCCAGGCGGGCAGTGCGGCGAAGGCTGTCGCCCCTGCCAGAACCGCCAAACCCGTCTTGATTCCTGGCTTCATGTCTACCCCCTTCACAGCGCGGTCTCGTCGGTTTCGCCGGTGCGGATTCGAACCGCTTGACCGACATCGAGCACGAAAATCTTGCCGTCGCCGATCGCGCCGGTGTTGGCGGACGCCTGGATCGCCTCGACCACACGCGACGCGATATCGCTGCCGCAGACGACCTCGACCTTGATCTTGGGGACCATGTTGGTGCTGTATTCGGCGCCGCGGTAGATTTCGGTCTGGCCTTTCTGGCGCCCGAAACCCTTGACCTCGGTGACGGTCATGCCCGCCACGCCGATTTCGGTCAGCGCCTCGCGCACGTCGTCGAGCTTGAATGGCTTGATGATGCCTATGACGAGCTTCATGCGCGAACCCCCCTGTTCATTGGTCCCGGGGTTTAGTTCTGCAATCGGCGTGCCAAATCGTTAACGACGCGATTTCGCGGTCGCGGCATGACAAAAGGGTTACGATTGCGTAAATTTTATGTGCACGTGCGAAGGGATGCCTGAAAATGAGGCAGATTGGGGTTTGTGGGAGGCTCTGATTTCTCGCGCAGTCGAGAACCCTATGTGCGGCGGTGCGTCACGAAGCCTCCCACGCCGGGCGCGCTGCACGGCCCCACCCCAACCCCTCCCCTAAAGGGGAGGGGCTTGCCCGTGCTTCTTATCTCTTCTTGCCCCTCCCCTTCAGGGGAGGGGTAGGGGGTGGGGGGAGCCTCGCAGAGCACCCCGTACAGGGCGTACGGACAATCTCAGCCAGCGTCCGCCCCCAGGATCTCCCGCGCCGCGTCCGCATCCTCGTCATCCACCATCACCCGCACGGGAATAAGATACTGGCTCCCGTCCGCAATGCTCGCATTCCCGTCGAGCGCGATCGCCATGATCCCCTCGGACTCCAACCGCCCGATCACGATATACGCCTCGTTGCGCCCGAAGCGCCCGACTTCGACCAGGCTCATGCCGTCATTCCTTCCCCGGGGTGAAGTCGCGCAGATCCGCGACCGTCTTCGCATCCAGCTTGCCGATCAGCGCGACGACAAGGTCGACCATCCGGTCGAAATCCGCGCGATCGATGATCCCGTTATGCGCATGCGTATAGCGCGCGGGGACGACGAGGTTGACCGTCGGCACGCCGCCGTTGGTCGCCTGGATTGCGGCGCTGTCGTCGCCGTAACCCTGCACGAGATCATGCTGGAGCGGGATGCGTGCGCCTTGCGCGGTCGCGTCGACCAGCCGCACGAACTTGCGGTTGGGCAGGGTGCTCGAGTCATACAGGAAGATGCCCGGCCCACCGCCGAGCACCGCCTGCGTCTCCTCCGGGTTACGCCCCGGGCTGTCGCCGGTGATCCCGCCTTCGATCGCGATGCCGACGTCAGGCTTGATCAGGTCCGCCGAAGTCCGCGCACCGCGCAGGCCCACTTCCTCCTGGACGGTCGCGACGACGAACAGCTGGTTGGGATGGCCGCTGGTGCGCAACCGCCGCAGCGCCTCGATAATCACCGCGAGCCCGACCCGGTCGTCCCACGCCTTGCCAAGATAGCGATCGCCCTTGCCCATCACCGTGAAGGGTGAATCCGGCACGACCGGATCCCCCGGCGACAGCCCGAGCGCCGCCACCTCCGCCGGGCTCTTCGCGCCGACGTCGAGAAAGAGCGTATCGCGCGGATAGACCTTGCTGCGTTCGTCTGCGGGGACGACGTGGATATCGCGGATCCCGGTGACGGCGTGGACCGGCCCCTTCTTGCCGATGATGATCCAGCGCTGATCGGGGAGCGCTTGGTCGAGCCAGCCGCCGAGCATCTGCATCGAGAGATAGCCGGTCGGCGTCACGCGCCGCACTACCCCGCCGATTTCGTCCATATGCGCATCGAGCATGACCTTGGGACCGCTCGACCCATGCTGCGCGATCACCGAGCCGACACCGTCGTAGCTGACCTTGTCCGCCAGCGGCTTGAGCTCGCGCACCATGACTGCGCGAACCGCTTCCTCGAACCCGGGCGGGCCGGGCGCATCGGCCAGTTCGCCGAGCAAACGTTGCGTGCGGTCGCCCGATTGTGCCCCGGCAGGGCCGGCGACGATTGCCATGCTCATGAAAACGGACAGAAACTTCTTCATCGCGCGCACCCCCTGATCGAGCCGCATGGTTGCAGGCGGCTGATCCCGACGCAAGCGATCAGACGGCGCGAGGGATGCGCTGGCGCCCGGTCGGGCATTCGAGCGCGGCGCGATCCCAACCCGCAAGATCGGCGGCGGCATCATAGGTCGACTGGCAGAAGGCGAGCAGCGCTGCGTCCGGATCGTTCGCAGTGCGCACCGCGTCATAAGGCAGCAGGAATTCGCCAAGCCCCGCGTTCCATTCAGCCGCTGCCGGGCTGACCTTCGCTTCGGCATAATGGTCGGGCGTGGGATAGGCGTAGGCGTAGAAGGCGGCATTCGGATACGCATCGCTGCCCGGCCAGAAGCCGACGCTCGCTTCCTCATGGCTGTACGCATCGCGAGTCACGGAATCGGGAAGGCCGGGGAAGCCGCCGGGATGGGTCGGCGCATCGCGGCCCGAGAAACGCGTGACCGCGAGATCGAAGCTGCCCCAGAAGAAATGCACCGGGCTCGCCTTGCCGAGAAAACCGGTGCGAAACTGACCAAAAATGCGCGAAACCAGGATCAAAGCGCGCCAGAATGCGCGCACGGCGTCTGCATTATAGGGCCGTTCTGCATCATCCTGCGCAAAACGGGGCACGTCGGCCATCTCGCTCGGGCTGCCATCGAAGGTTGCGGGGATGTCGAGCTCGGTCAGGCAGGCGACCACCGTCTTGTGAAAATCCGCGATGCTCCCGGCGCGAAGCTCGATCCCGCGGCTGCGCCCGTCGCTGGTCATGAAGATCAGCCGGTCGTGGAGCAGGTCGAACTCGATCTCGAGAATCCGCTCGCCAACCGTGATCGCCGAGGTCGTAAGCCCGCGCACGGAAACATAAAACGGCACATGCCAACTATGGTTGAGCCACGGCGTCAGCGCGAGCCGAACCTTGCCGATAATCTGCGTGCGAAGCTGGAGCCCGATCGCGGTCTCGCGCCAGGCGGGCCAGTCGAGTTCGGGCCAGCTTCCGACCATTGCGCGATCTCCTATGCGGCGGGCAGACTATTGTGAATCGCGATAACCTTATCGGCAATCGTTTGGCTGCGGCCCGAAAGTGCAGTCAGCCCCATATGGTCGCGTTCCAGCCATGACAAATAGTCAGCGATGGACTCCGCCCTCGCTCCGTTATGGAGCGAGGTGAAGACCTGCAGCGCATAGCTATCGTATTCGTCACATGCCTCTGGAAACTCGGCGACACCGATCGGATCCCATTCATCCAGGAAGAGACGCTTGATCGCTTCCAGCTCGGGGATCACATCGCCGTCCCGCCAACCGTCAGCCCGCCGACCAGCAACGTCGGCTGCCCGACGCCGGCGGGGACGCTCTGCCCGCCCTTGCCGCACATGCCGATGCCTTCGTCGAGCGCGAAATCGTTGCCGATCCCCTCGACCTTGGTCAGGCACGACGGCCCGTCGCCGATCAGCGTCGCGCCCTTGATCGGCGCGCCGATGCGGCCGTTTTCAATGCGATACGCCTCGGTGCACGAGAAAACGAACTTGCCCGACACGATGTCGACCTGCCCGCCGCCGAACGCCTTGGCGAAGATGCCCGACTTGACCCGGCTGAGCAGCTCGGCCGGATCGTCGTTGCCGCCACGCATGAAGGTGTTGGTCATCCGCGGCATCGGCGCATGCGCGAAGCTCTCGCGGCGACCGTTGCCGGTCGGCGCGACGCCCATCAGCCGCGCGTTGAGCCGGTCCTGGATGTAACCCTTGAGAATCCCGTCCTCGATCAGCACGTTCTCCTGCGTCGGCGTGCCCTCATCGTCGATCGACAGCGACCCGCGGCGATCCGTGATCGACCCGTCGTCGACCACCGTCACGCCCGGCGCCGCGACGCGCTCGCCGATCCGCCCGGAGAAGGCGCTGGTGCCCTTGCGGTTGAAATCGCCCTCGAGCCCGTGGCCGATCGCCTCGTGCAGCAAAATCCCCGGCCAGCCCGGCCCGAGCAGCACGGTCATCTCGCCCGCAGGGGCGGCGACCGAGTCGAGATTGACGACGGCTTGCGCCAGCGCCTCGTCGATCGCGCGGTTCCACGTCGCGGGCTCCATCAGGTCGGTGTAGAGATAGCGCCCGCCGATCCCGAAGCTGCCGGTCTCGCGGCGGCCATTCTGCTCGACCACGATCGACACGTTGAGCCGCACCAGCGGCCGGATGTCGGTCGCCATGAAACCGTCGGCGCGGACTATCTCGACCACGTTCCAATTGCCCATCAGCGACACCGACACCTGCGCCACGCGCGGATCGCGCGCGCGCGCGGCGGCGTCGATCGTCTGGCACAGATTCACCTTGTCGGCGAAGGGGATCAGGTCGAGCGGATCGGCGTCGGTATAGAGATGCCGGTTGGTGGCGCGCGGCGGGGCAGCCTTGGGGCTGGCGGACGGATCGATCAGCGCCATCGTCTCGGACGCGCGCTTGATCGCGGCGGCGCTCAGTTCGTTGGCGTGCGCAAAGGCGGTCATCTCGCCCGACACTGCGCGCAGGCCGAAGCCCGAATGCGTGTCGTAGCTCGCGGTCTTCAGCCGGCCATCGTCGAAGCCGAACGCCTCGGACTTGCGATATTGCAGGTAAAG
>Ga0265780_10002653_pt1 | contig 24029 bp, 20 predicted proteins | sample P1T30metagenome_FD_192432 | JGI IMG/M metagenome (GOLD analysis project Ga0265780, IMG submission 192432) | Plant litter microbial communities from East Loma Ridge, Irvine, California - P1 T30 | ecosystem: Environmental > Terrestrial > Plant litter > Unclassified | place: USA: California... | reverse complement strand
GGCAACCGCGGCCAACACCACCGCACCAAAGCATTTTGATTTCCACATGGCTTTTCCTTTTTGCCGCCGCGGTGATCAGGATGATCGAACGTCGCTGGGCATGAGTGAACTATAGGCCTGTCGCGGAATGCTGCCATCCGTTAATACAGAATCTTACAATCGGAACCGGTGCGATACACATTCCGGTTAGTCTTGCAGAGGGGGCAGGCTGCCCCATCTAACAATTGTTACCGTCTACCTCGCCCCGAGCCCCTCCGTGAATCGATCGTTTGCCACCATTCTCTTTCTCCTCGTCCTATTACAGGTGTACATCGGCATGCGTTTACTGCCGGATATGGCCATGGGTAGCTGGGCCATTGCCGTCGGGGTACTGGTGCTGGCCGCATTGACGGTGCTGGTACCGATCGGACTGATGTCGGCTTCGCTGCGCCGGCATCGCTGGTCGGGGCTGGTCAGCTGGGCCGGATTGCTGTCGATGGGCTTCTTTTCCTCGCTGCTGGTCAGCACCCTGGTGCGCGACCTGATCCTGCTGGTGCTGCGCCTGGCCGGAATGATGACGCCCGACGTGGTACGGATCAGCGCGCTGGCGGTGCCGTTGTTAGCCTTGGGCGTGAGCACGCTGGGCTTCGTCAACGCGCGCCGGCTGGCGCGTGTAAAACGGGTGGACGTGCCGATCGCGGACCTGCCGCCGGCGCTGCATGGCTATGCGATCGCCCAGGTTTCGGACATCCATGTCGGCCCGACCATCCGCCGGCCTTACCTGAACGCCATCGTCAACCGGGTCAACAAGCTGGGGGCGGACGCGATTGCGGTGACCGGCGATCTGGTCGACGGCAGCGTGCATCGCTTGTCGCTGCACACCCAGCCGCTGGCGAGGCTGTCGGCGCCGGATGGTGTGTTCTTTGTGACCGGCAACCACGAGTATTATTCGGGCGCCGAGGAGTGGATCGCCGAAGTGCGCCGCCTGGGGCTGACGGTGCTGATGAATCAGCATGTGGTGCGTCGGCGCGAAGGCGCGGCGCTCATGATCGCGGGCGTGGCGGACTATACGGCTCACCATTTCCATCCTTCGCACAAGAGCGATCCGAGGCGGGCCGCGGCGGGCGCCCCGCCGGATGTTGGCGTGCGGGTGCTGCTGGCGCACCAGCCGCGCAGCGCAGCCGAGGCTGCGGAGGCGGGGTTCCATTTGCAGCTGTCGGGGCATACCCATGGCGGCCAGTTCTTCCCGTGGAATTTGTTCGTGCCTTTGCAGCAGCCATTCGTGGCCGGCTTGCATCGGGTGCGGGATATGTGGGTGTATATCAGCCGCGGCACCGGGTACTGGGGGCCGCCGAAGCGTTTCGGTGCGCCGTCGGAAATCACGCTTTTGCGACTAGTACCGGCGTGACGTAGGGTGGGCGGTCCCCGCCGACGCTTTCAACAAACGGGGAAAACCACGGAGCCGGCCACGATACGTGATTTGAACGCGTGGGCGGAGGACCGCCCATCCTACAGTTACCGGATTCGAGGGGTGTAAGTACGGCAATATTTCCCAGCAAAAAGTTGCTAGTTGCGCTATCGTGGGATTCCTATGACCCCATGAAGGATCCGACGCATGAACCGCCGCACCCTCCCAGTCCTGACCATCCTCGCCGCCTCCTTGATGAGCGCATCCGTCTTCGCAGGCAGCCCCGGCAACGACCCGGCCGCGCTGGCGAAGATCCGCGATGCGGCGATGACGAGCGACTACGCCTGGGACCGCATGGCGGACATGACCGACCTGATCGGCCCGCGCCTGTCCGGATCCGCCGGCGCGGCCGCGGCCGTGACCCAGGTCGCCGATGCCATGCGCAAGCTCGGCGCCAAGGTGACGCTGCAGCCGGTCAAGGTGCCGCACTGGGTGCGCGGCCAGGAGACCGGCGAGCTGGTCGAGTACACCGGCCGCCCGAATGGCGTCAGCCAGCGCGTGGTGCTGACCGCGCTGGGCGGTTCCGGCGCGACCCCGGCCGCCGGCCTCACCGCCCAGGTGGTGGTGGTCAAGAGCTTCGATGAACTGAAAGCCCGCGCTGCCGAAGTGAAGGGCAGGATCGTCCTGTTCGACGTCGAGTTCGATCAGCACCAGGCCGACCGCGGCCTGGCCGGCCAGGCCTATGGCCAGGCATCGATCTACCGCCGCGACGGCCCGCGCCAGGCGGCCGAGATGGGCGCCGTGGGCGCGCTGGTGCGCTCGATCGGCGGCGCGAGCTATCGCATCCCGCACACCGGCTCGACCGGCTTGCAGGACAATGCGCGCATCCCGGCCGCCGCGGTGACCTCCGAAGACGCCATGCTGATGAGCCGCCTGGCCAAGCGCGGCCCCTTGAGCATGCGCCTGGTGCTGACCCCGAAAACCCTGCCGGACGCCGACAGCTACAACGTGATCGCCGACCTGCCGGGCACCGACAAACCGGACGAGATCGTCATCGTCTCCGGCCACCTGGATTCCTGGGACCTGGCCACCGGCGCCCACGACGATGCCGCCGGCGTCGCCAGTGCGATGGCCGTGTTAGAAACCCTCAAGAAGCTCGACTACCGCCCGCGCCGCACCATCCGCATGATCGCCTGGATGAACGAAGAGAACGGCATGCGCGGCGCGCGCGGCTACCTGGCCGCCGAGCAGGCCAATGCCGAGAAGCACATCGGCGCCATCGAAAGCGACAACGGCGCCGGCCGTCCCTTCGGCATGCGCACCAGCGTGCCGGCCGACAAGACCAAGCTGTTCGCCCCGCTGCAAGCGGCCTTGCAGCCGATCGGCGCCGGCGTGTTGCAGCGCCAGGATGCGCTGTCCACCGGCGATCTGTCGGGCCTGGAACGCGCAGGCGTGCCGAGCTTCGCGCCGCTCATCGACACCTCGAGCTACTTCGACTACCACCACACGCCGGCCGATACGCTCGACAAGGTCGACCCCGACCACCTGCGCCGCCACGTGGCGGTGATGGCCGCGACCAGCTGGTTCCTGGCCAACATCGAGCAGCCGATCGGCCGCGCGAGCGTGCCCGAGCGCTGATCGGCGCGTCGAGGCGAACCTTAGCCGGCGCGCGGCGGGCAGCCCCGCTGCCGTGCCCCGTCAGGGAATCGGAATGCGCCGGATCGCGCGCGCATGCCCCCGGTAGGGCCGGCCGTAGATGGTCTGGATGCCGCTGGCGAAATTCTGCCCCCAGACCAGCTGGGTGCGGGTTTCATGCGGCTCGCTCGACCAGTACCAGCTGCGCTCGAAGTTGCCGCGCGCATTCGCGAACAGCAGCGCCAGCTCGCGCCGGGTCGGTAGTATCCCGCCCTGGGACGTCGCCCAGTCGGCGGCGCTCGGCCAGCTGACGTCGGCGGCTTCGCCCGGCAACAGGATCAGGTGGTAGTCGGCGTCGTCCTTGCCGAGTATGAGACCGGCATAGGTTTCGCCCTCTTGCAGGGTAGCCCTGACTTGCATGTATTCGCCCATTTAACACGTCCCTCGGTTTGGTGACAGTGTGTATGAGACCGCTCGCGAGCGTACTTGGTTGCGGTCCGGGCTTCGATCTAGATCATGCCTGCGTTTAGTTTCCTTCGCGACGCTGCGCTACGACTCGACCAGGGGCATCGCCATCTGCGGGTCCTGCGAACCTGCCCGGTTGACTGCCGGCGTCACCTTGTACCACTCGAAGGCGTCCGGCGGCAGCGCCGCGCGCCGCGCCAGCTCAAGCGCTTGCTCGGGCGACAGGTCTGGATCCAGCCACAGCTCGGCATCGGCCGCCTCGACCACTACCGGCCGCCGGTCATGGATGTCGAGCATGCCTTCGCCGGCCGCATCGGTGACGATCACGAAGCCGGCCTCGACGCGGTTTTCGGTAAAGCTGCCGAAGTTGGCGAGCGCCAGCATGAACAGCGGCGCGCGGTCGCGCCGGTGGATATGCCAGGGCTGCTTGTGGCCCTTTTCGCCGGTCCACTCGTACCAGCCCTCGGCCGGCACGATGGCGCGCCCCTTTTTCAGCAGGCCGCGCCAGTAGCGGTTGTCGAGCTTGTCGAGGCGAGCGTTGATGGTGATCGGCACCTTGCCGTCGGCCCAGCGCGCGCGATAGCTCCAGAACACGTCGTCGATGCGACGCTCGCCGTCCTGCAGGTGCATGAGCGGGCGGTAGCTGCCCGGGGAAACATTCCAGGCAGGCGCTGACTCGCTGTCGTACACCGCGTCCGTCCAGCCGAAAACGCTGGCGTAATAGCGAGCCGTCTGGCTCTGATCAAATCGTCCACACATCGGCGCATGGTAGCGCAGGCGAGGGCAGGGCGCGGCACGGTAGCGCGGCTGCGGATTACCCGTGCATGCTTGCGTGAATGGTATGCTCGTGTTTGACCCATATGAAGAGGAGAGCAGGTGATGGCAACTGGCTGGTGGAGCGTCCTGAAGACCGTGCCCTGGAGTGAAGTGATCAATGCCGCGCCGCAAGTGGCGAGCGGCGCGCGCAGGCTGTGGGATACCGTCGCACGCAAGTCCGGCACGGCGCCGGGCGCGCCGATGGAAGCCATGCCGGAGGACGATCCTTTCGACACCTTGTTCCTGCGCGTCGACAAGAACGAGGCGAACCTGGCCGACCTGCGCACCCAGATGCTGCAGGCGTCCGAGATCATCGCCAACCTGGCCGACCAGAATGCCCAGCTGATCGCCAAGATGGAGGCAGCGCGCACTCGCCTGCTGTGGCTGGGCGTGGCGACCGGCGTGTCGACAATCCTGGCGCTGGTGTCGCTGGCCCTGATCCTGGCGCGCACCTGAAAGCGGCAGCATGAAAGTCGTACTGATCCTGGCGACCTTGTTCGTCTTCATCTCGATGCTATTGAACAGTGCCCGGCGCAAGGGCAAGCTGAACGAGGACGCCAACCGCGCCGTGGCCGGGCTGGCCTCGTCGATGCGTATCTTCGTCTATGGCTTGCTGTTTTTTGTGGCCATCGTCTGCGTCGCGATTGCGTGGCAGACCATCAAGTCGGGATCGTGATGAAGCATTTCCGGGTAGGTGTGCGACCAGTCCGACAAATCGACGGGAAGCTTGTGTGCTTGTGAAGCCGGAGAGCGTCCCGAAGTAGGTATCGTTCTCTGGTGGATAGTTCCACCTCTCTCCGCGTGTCTCCAACTCAGTGTTGACTGAGTCTTCTGGCCGCTGTCCCCACGGACAGCGGCATTTTTTTTGTCATGCCCGGCTGCTAACACCATCGCGGCATGCCGTAGTACAATCCTCGCCGTTGCGGGCATGGCGAAATTGGTAGACGCATCAGACTTAAAATCTGCCGCCGTGAGGCGTGCCGGTTCGATTCCGGCTGCCCGCACCAGCGTTCCTCGATCGGGCATCCAGGCTTTTGGATGCTCATCCATTGGTCGTCCCGCCGGGATGGTGTAGCATGCCGGACGGCGTCAAGCTCGTTGACGCCGCAGCATGAGGACCGACCTTGAACATTACCATCAACGACGAACTGCGCGCCTTCGTCGACCCGCTCACCGACATCGAATACGCCGCCCTGGAACGCAGTCTCCAGGCTGAGGGTTGCCGCGATGCACTGGTGCTGTGGCGCGACACCCTGATCGACGGCCATAACCGTTACGAAATCTGCCAGAAGCACGGCATTCCCTTCCGCACTGTCCACAACAATAACTTCGCGTCGATCGACGATGTGATGCTGTGGATGATCGACAACCACCTGGCGCGCCGCAGCGTATCCGACTTCCAGCGCGGCGTCCTTGCGCTCAAGAAGAAGGAAATCATCACCACGCGCATGGCCGAGCAGATGGCCAAGGAGCCACCGAAGCCCGAGGCCGACGACCTCGATTCGCGCCCGCCGCCGCCGTGGAACACGCGCGAGGAAGTCGCCAAGGCGGCGCGCGTGTCGAGCAACACGATCAGCCAGATCGAACGCATCCAGAAGGCCGCCACGCCCGAGCTGCGCGAAGCTGTGCGTACTGGCGCCATTTCCATCAATGCCGCCGCCAACGTGGCCCAGTTGTCGGAAGACGAGCAGAAGGCGGCCGTGGCCGGCGGCAAGAAGGAGTTGCAGCAGGCCGCACGCCAGGTGCGCGAGCAGAAGCAGGCGACCCGTCCGAAGAAAGAGACGGTCGCCGTCGATCCGGAAGACGAGCGCGCCGCGCTCAAGGCCGAGGTCGCCAAACTGAAAGACCGGGTCGCAACCCTGCTTACGGAAAACGAAGTCCTGAAGCAGAAGCTGGTGCACGCCGGCCTGGCCTGAAACGATAAAAAAATCAAGGAGACCCGCATGACGATCGCCCGCCGCTTCCTCCCGACCATCCTCGCCGCCACCCTCGGCGCCGCCGTGCCGACGTTGGCCCTGGGCGCCGCCCCGGCTGCCCAGCAGGCGCCGGCCAAGGCCGAGCTGGCCCGCTGGAAGAAGACGGCGCAGCAGGTGACCATCATGCGCGACAAGTGGGGTATCCCCCACGTCTTCGGCAAGACCGACGCCGACGCCGTCTTCGGCCTGCTGTATGCCCAGGCCGAGGACGATTTCAACCGCGTCGAGATCAACTACATCAATGCGATGGGCCGCCTGGCCGAGGTCGAGGGCGAGAAGGAAGTCTGGCGCGACCTCCGCATGAAGATGTACATCCAGCCCGCCGACATGCAGGCCAAGTATGCGGCCAGCCCGGCCTGGCTGAAGGAGCTGATGAATGCCTTCGCCGACGGCCTCAACTATTACCTGCATACCCATCCTGAAGTGACGCCGAAGCTGATCACCCGCTTCGAGCCCTGGATGGCGCTCAGTTTTAGCGAGGGCAGTATTGGCGGCGACATCGAGGAGATCGAGCTGAAGGGCCTGGAACAGTTCTACGGCAAGCAGACACAACTGGCGCTGGCCGGCCGCGACAAGGGCTTCGACGCCGAACCGCGCGGCTCCAACGGCTTCGCCATTGCGCCGAAGCTGTCGGCATCAGGCAATGCGCTGCTGCTGATTAACCCGCACACCTCCTTTTACTTCCGCCCGGAAGTGCACATGGTGAGCGAGCAGGGCCTGAACGCCTATGGCGCGGTGACCTGGGGCCAGTTCTTCATCTACCAGGGCTTCAACGACAAGACCGGCTGGATGCATACTTCGGGCGGTGGCGACGTTATCGACGAGTACCTGGAAACGGTGGTCGAGCGCGACGGCAAGTTCTTCTATAAATACGGCAATGGCGAGCGCCAGGTGACGGCCAAGCCGATCACCTTGCCCTACAAGACCCCGTCCGGCGCCATGGCCAGCAAGACCGTCACGGCCTACTTCACCCACCATGGCCCGATCGTGCGTGCGCTCGACGGCAAATGGGTGGCTGTAAAGATGATGGACGAGCCATTGAAGGCGCTGACCCAGTCCTATAGCCGCACGAAGGCGCGCGACTACAACGCCTTCTACAAGGCCATGGAGCTGCGCACCAATTCCTCGAACAACACGGTGTACGCGGACGCGCAGGGCAATATCGCCTACTTCCACGGCAACTTCATCCCGAAACGCGATCCGAAGTTCGACTGGGGCAAACCCGTGGACGGCAGCAACCCGGCCACGGACTGGCAGGGCCTGCACGCGATCAAGGAGACGATCACCTTGTTCAACCCGGCCAGCGGCTATATCTCGAACACCAATAACTGGCCCTTCAGTTCCTCGGGCGCCAGCAGCCCGAAGCGCGAAGCCTGGCCTGCCTACATGTGGTCGCTGCCGGAAAACGCGCGCGGTCGCCATGCCGAGCGCGTATTGAAGGACGCGAAAAGCTTCACCCTCGACAGCCTGATCGCTGCCGCCTACGACAGCCACCTGACCGCCTTCGAACCGCTGGTGCCGCAATTGCTGAAGGACTACGACGCCTTGCCGGCGGGCGACCCGCGCAAGACACTGCTGGCTGAGCAGGTTGCAAGCCTGCGCGGCTGGGACCTGCGCTACGGCGTTGCCTCGGTGCCGACCTCGCTCGCGATCTACTGGGGCCAGGACATGGTCGCCAAGAATGCACCGCGCGCCCGCGCCCAGGGCACGCCGGTGGTGGATTTCATCACCAGCAGTCTGAATGCGGAAGAGCGCCTGTCCTCGCTGCAACGCGCCAGCGAGAAACTGACGGCGGACTTTGGCAGCTGGAAAACCCCATGGGGCGAGATCAACCGCTTCCAGCGCATCAGCGGCGACATCGACCAGCAGTACGACGACAGCAAGCCGAGCTGGCCGGTCGGCTTCGCCTCGGCCAACTGGGGTTCGCTGGCTTCGTTCGGCATGGTGGCCAAGCAAAAGACCAAGCGCATTTATGGCGATCGCGGCAACAGCTTCGTGGCCGTGGTCGAGTTCGGTCCGAAGTTGCGCGCCAAGAGCATCCTGGCAGGCGGCAACAGCAACAACCCGGCCTCGAAGCACTTCGCCGACCAGGCCGAGATGTACAGCCGCGGCGAGTTCAAGGACGTGCTGTTCTACAAGGAAGACATCGAGAAGAACCTCGAGCGCAAATACCACCCGGGCATGTGAAAAATGGGCCATGAGCGCATGCCGCCCGCCCAACAGGTGGCATGCGCTTGTTATAATCCCGCAATTCATTTCGTCGTGCAGGGCAGGGCCGTGGCAAAACTCTATTTCAGGTATTCGGCGATGAACGCCGGCAAATCGACCTCGCTCTTGCAGGTGGCGCACAACTACGAAGAGCAGGGCCAGCAGGTCAAGCTGTACACGGCCGCGATCGACAACCGCTACGGCGTCGGCCTGATCACCTCGCGCCTCGGCCCGCAGCGCGAGGTCGACCTGTTTGATGGCGATACCGACTTCCTCGCCGATGTGCCGCAAGTGGCCTGCGTGCTGGTCGACGAAGCGCAGTTCCTGAGCACCGCGCAGGTGCAGCAGCTGCACCAGGTGGCGCAGGTGCGCGGCATTCCCGTCATCTGCTACGGACTGCGCAGCGACTTCCGCGGTGCGCCGTTCCCGGGATCGGCCTATCTGCTGGCCCTGGCCGACGACATCGAGGAAATCAAGAACATCTGCACCTGCGGCAAGAAGGCGACCATGAACATCCGGGTCGACGCCGAGGGCCGCCGCATCCGCGAAGGCGAGCAGGTCAGCATTGGCGGCAACGAGAGCTACCGTCAGGCCTGCGGCCGCTGCTTCTACGCAGCGTAATACGCCATGCCGGGCGGCGAGATCCTCCTGTACCTGGTCCCGTCGGCCGCGCTGGCCCTGCTGCTGTGGATCGGATCCAGCGCCCACCCGCTGTTCTTCCTCTTCACCGCCGCCGGCACCCTGTGCCACGAACTGGCGCACTTCTCGGTCGGCCTGCTCACCAATGCCGAGCCGGTCGGCATGAGCATCATTCCGCGCCGCATCAAGAAACCGGGGAAAGGGCACAACTGGGAGCTTGGCTCGGTCAGCTTCGCCAACCTGCGCTGGTACAACGCCGCGCCCGCCGCGCTGGCGCCCTTGCTGATCCTGATGCTGCCGATCGCCGTCGCCTGGTGGCGCACCCGCCATGGCTGGGTGTTCGAGCCGATCGACCTGGCGCTGGCCTTCGTGCTGGCGCCGCAATTCCTGTCGTTCTGGCCGTCGCCGGTCGATTGGCGCCTGGCCGCGCGTTCCTGGCCCTGGATTCCGATCGGGATTGTCGCCCTTGTAACAGGTCTTTATGGCGCCGAGCTGGCGGCGCTTGTCAAAGGATGAATGTCCGGCTTATGCCAGCCTTAAGCTTAGTAAGCTTTCATCGGAAAAGCATACAAGCCGGCTCTGCCTCCTTGGTCCTTCCTGTAGAATGGCCCACAAAGGGCGATTGTCCGGCAGCCCGCCGGATGCGCCAGGCACTACAGTGTTCCCCGTTTCGGAGAGACGACGCATGAAGAAACACCATCTGTTCATGGCCGCAATGGCCTTCGCCATGTCGGCCCATGTGGTCACCGCCCAGCCGGAAAAGGCCGCCGCTCCCACCGCGGCAGCGCCCGCCAAAGCGACGCCAGCCGGCGCCGCATCCCTCCAGATGAAACCGCTCGCCGAGCAGACCCAGGCCGCCCTGTGGGCCTCGCGTGTCCTCGGCCGCTATCACTACAAGGCGGTGCCGCTCGACGATGCGATGTCGGAAAAGATCTTCGACAATTATTTCGAGAACCTCGACGGCGAGAAGCTGTACTTCGTCCAGACCGACATCGATGGCTTCGCGCCGCTGCGCACCAAGATGGACGATGCGATCAACAACGAGAGCCTGACGTCCCCGTTCGCGATCTACAACCTGTACCAGCAGCGTTTCGGCGAGCGCATGAAGTACGCGCGCGAGCTGCTCAAGACCAAGCCCGACTTCACCCTCGACGAAAAGCTCGAGCTCGACCGTGAAAAGTCGTCGTGGGCGAAGAACGAGGACGAGATCCGCGAACTGTGGCGCAAGCGCGTCAAGAACGACTGGCTGCGCCTGAAGCTGGCCGGCAAGGACGACAAGGCCATCCGCGACACCCTCGACAAGCGCTACGAGAATTACGTCACCCGTATCAAGAAGCTGAACAACGAAGACGTGTTCCAGATGTTCATGAACGCGTACGCCACCGCGATCGAGCCGCACACCAACTACCTGGGCCCGCGCTCGGCCGATAACTTCGACATCGCCATGCGCCTGTCGCTGGAAGGCATCGGCGCCGTGCTGCAGTCGCGCGACGAGTACACCGTGATCCGCGAGATCGTGCCGGGCAGCCCGGCAGCGCTGTCGAACAAGCTCAAGGTCGGCGACAAGATCGTCGGCGTGGCCCAGGGCAACGCTCCGTTCACCGACGTACTCGGCTGGCGCATCGACGACGTCGTGCAGCTGGTGCGCGGAGAGAAGAACACCACCGTACGCCTCGACGTGCTGCCGGGCGACGCCGGTCCCGACGCCAAGCACGTGACCGTGACCATGGTGCGCAAGAAAATCAGCATGGAAGAGCAGGCCGCCAAGAAGTCGATCATCGAAGTCAAGGATGGCGCCTTCAAACGCCGCGTCGGCGTGATTTCGCTGCCGACCTTCTACCTCGACTTCGAAGGCCGCCGCCGTGGCGACAAGGATTACCGCAGCGCCACCCGCGACGTCGCCCGCATCCTCGGCGAACTCAAGAAAGAGAAGGTCGATAATGTCCTGATCGACTTGCGCAACAACGGCGGCGGTTCGCTGACCGAGGCGATCGAGCTGACCGGCCTGTTCATCGACAAGGGTCCGGTGGTGCAGCAGCGCGATGCCCAGGGCCGCATCGAGGTCGAGGCCGATACGCAAGCCGGCCTGTCCTGGGACGGCCCGATGGGCGTCCTGATCAACCGCGGTTCGGCCTCGGCCTCGGAAATCTTCGCCGCCGCGATCCAGGACTACGGCCGCGGCCTCGTCATCGGCGAGCCGAGCTTCGGCAAGGGCACGGTCCAGACCCTGATCGACCTCGACCGCTTCGCACCGGGCGAGAAGGTGCGCTACGGCGAGCTGAAGATGACTATCGCCCAGTTCTTCCGCATCAATGGCGGCACCACCCAGCTGCGCGGCGTGACGCCGGACATCAAGCTGCCGCAACTGTCCGATATGGAAAACTTCGGCGAGTCCTCGTACAACAACGCCTTGCCATGGGTGTCGATCAAGCCGGCCAGCTATACCGCGGCAGGCGACCTGAAGGAACTGATCGGCCCGCTCCAGCAGCGTCACGAAGCGCGCATCGCCAAGGACAAGGAATTCCAGTTCCTGAAGGAAGATATCGACGAAGTCCTCAAGCTGCGCAAGGAAAACGCGATCTCGCTGAACGAAGCCGTGCGCCGCAAGGAGCGCGACACCCAGGACGCCCGTGCCAAGCTGCGCGAAGCGCGCCTGGCCGGCGCCGCCGGCACTGCGACCGATGAACCAGCGGCAGCGCCGGGCGGCAAGGAAGCGCGCGGCAAGGTGCCGGAACCGACCAAGCCGGGCAAGACGGTGACTGCCGTGCGCGGCGCCCCGCGCCAGGACGACGGCCTGCAATACGACGAGCGCGACCTGGCGTCGGAAATCGCTGCCGAAAAGGCGGCCAAGGACGCCAAGGACATCCTGCTGCAGGAAGCGGCCCATATCCTCGCCGATGAGGTCGCAATGCTGCGTACCGATACACGCATGGCCTCGCGTGCGATGCCATACATGACGGCGCCGCGCCCGGGGAACTGAACAGCGTTGGCGCCGGGCTTGACCCGGGGCGAGAAAAGGCCAGGTTCTGCGCAGGCAGGCTTGGCCTTTTTATTTGGCATGGCATCCGTGCAGGCGGGAGCAGTCGGAATTGCATGTTCCTGTGCTCAGATGATTGTCCATGAAGCAATTTCCACTCGTGATTAATTGGCCTTCTGCCCGTCTTGTGTTAAATGGCGCACATAGCGTTCGGTCGAAATCTACTCGTTTTGGCCTGTTTCTCTCCCTTTCGTACCCCGCGCACGGTTGAGTTCCCTTAATTCTTGTGTTTTTTTTACTTGTGATAGCATAACTCTACGGTTGTAAGAACAACAATTTCACACCATCCAAGGAGTTAACTCTATGTCAATCCGTCACGTCGCTGCTGCTGCCATGTTGGTCTGCGCAGGTGTCGCCCACGCCGATCCGATCGCGAGCACCACCGCATCCGGCGGTTTCCTCAATAACTGGACCACCGGCAACGGCACTGACGTGCTGGCATCTGGCGTTCTCGGCAGTGGCATGACCCTCGTGGGCGGCGTGTCGCACGGCAGCGCCGGTATGGACGGCTCCCTGTTCGACAAGTCCAGCAGCAACATGACCGAGGTGAATGGCCAGACCCAGCTGGTTGTCTCACGCGGCATCGAAGGCAACTACCTGCTGGCGCAAGGCAACGGCATCCTGGCGGCGACGCTCGGCGCCGGTAAATCGGTGATCGGTTCGGCCAATGGCGCGGTGATCATCGACGGTAACACCAGCAACGCGGGCGGTTCCGCGGGCGGCAGCGCGGGCGGCAGCGCGGGTGCTGGTGGCGCCGGTGGCGCCGGTGGCGCCGGTGGCGCCGGGGGTGCCGGTTGTACTGGTGGTGTCGGTGGTACTGGTGGTGTCGGTGGTACCGGTGGTACTGGTGGTACTGGTGGTACTGGTGGTACTGGTGGTGCCGGTGGTACCGGTGGTGCTGGTGGTAGCGGCGGCAACACGAGTCAGCCGCCGATCCCGGCTGAAGGCGACATCCCAACCGGCGGTGGCAACGGCGCCGGCGGCAGCATCGGCGTCGGTATCGGTGGCGGCGGCTTGGAAGTTCCAGCAGCAATCGAGGCAAACGAAGTGCCGGAGCCGTCCAGCATCGCGCTTATGCTGGCAGGCATGGTCGGCGCCGGCGCGCTGAGCCGCCGCCGTTCGCGCAAGTAATTCCCTCTACCGGACGGACGACATCCGTCTGGTGAACAGCTTGGCAGCATTATCAATTCCTGTACAATCCTTGTGAACGGTCGTGCTTTTATGGCGCCGCATAACAAGGAGACGACATGGACCCGCAGTACACCGACGAGGACCTGGCCTTTCGCGACCAGGTCCGCGCCTTTCTCGATTCCCATCTACCTGAAGACCTGCGCGCCAAGGTGCTGGGTCACCTGCGCCTGAACAAGGACGACTACGTCCTCTGGCACCGCATCCTCGCCCGCCAGGGCTGGGTTGCACCCGGCTGGCCGGCCGAATTCGGCGGCCCCGGCTGGACTCCCGTGCAGCGCCATATTTTCGAGGAAGAATGCGCCCGCGCCGGCACGCCGCGCGTGATGCCCTTCGGGATCGATATGGTGGCGCCGGTGATCATGGCCTTCGGTTCCCAAGAGCAGAAAGACTATTTCCTGCCGCGCATCCTGTCCTGCGAGGACTGGTGGTGCCAGGGCTACTCGGAACCGGGCGCCGGCTCCGACCTCGCCTCGCTCAAGACCACCGCCGCCAGGGACGGCGACCACTACATCGTCAACGGGCAGAAAACGTGGACCACGCTGGCCCAGCATGCCGACATGATCTTCTGCCTGGTGCGCACCGACAGCGGCGTGCGCAAGCAGGAGGGCATTTCCTTCCTGCTGATCGACATGCACGCGCCGGGCGTCACGGTGCGCCCGATCATCATGCTCGACGAAGACCACGAGGTGAACGAAGTCTTCTTCGACAATGTCCGGGTGCCTGTTGCCAACCTGGTGGGCCAGGAGAACCGCGGCTGGACCTATGCCAAATACCTGCTCGGCCACGAGCGCACCGGCATCGCCGCGGTCGGCCGCAGCAAGCGCGAACTGGCGTTCCTGAAGCGCCTGGCCCGGCGCGAGCAAAAGAACGGTCGCCCGCTGCTGGAAGACCCGCTGTTCGCGGCCAAGGTCGCCGATCTCGAGATCGAACTGATGGCGCTCGAGATGACGGTGCTGCGCGTGCTGGCCCAGGCCGCCAAGGCGCCGGGGCCGGAAGCGTCGGTCCTGAAGGTGCGCGGCACCGAGATCCAGCAGACGCTCACCGAGCTGATGCTGGAAGCGGCAGGCCCGCTGGCGCTGCCTTTCGACCCCGCTTTCCTCGAAGGCGAAACCGAACACAGCGTAGCCGGCGACGACCTGGCGGCGCCGCTCGCCTCGCATTACTTCAACTACCGCAAGACCTCCATCTACGGAGGCTCGAACGAGATCCAGCGCAACATCATCGCCCAGATGATCCTGGGCCTGTGAGGACGACACGATGAACTTCGATTACAAGGAAGAGCAGCAGGGCTTCGCCGACACTCTCAAGCGCTGGATCGCGCGCGACTACGGCAGCGAGCAGCGCCGCGCCATCGTCGCTTCACCCCAGGGCACGTCGGATGCCGCTTGGGCAACCCTGGTCGAGCTCGGCATGATGGCGCTGCCGGTGCCGGAAGCTCAGGGCGGCTTCGACGGCGGCGCGGTGGATTTGTTCGTCGTGATGCGCGAGCTGGGCCGTGGCCTGGTGGTGGAACCGTATCTTGCCACCGTGCTCGGCGCCCGTTTCCTCAAGCTGGGCGGCGGCCATCCGGACTTGCTGGAGCGGGTCGCCGGCGGCGACCTGAAACTGGCCTGCGCGTTTGGCGAGCGCCAGTCACGCCACGATCTGCGCGATATCGCCACCCGCGCCGAGCGTGACGGCGACGGCTGGCGCCTGAGCGGCGAGAAGACGGTCGTGGTCCACGGCGCCGAGGCCGGCGTGCTGCTGGTGTCGGCCAGGAGCGGCGGCGGCCAGTGCGACGAGGCCGGCATCAGCCTGTTCGCGGTGCCGATCGACGCGCCCGGCGTGCAGGTACGCGGCTACCGCACACTCGACGGCCTGCGCGCCGCCGACGTGCGCTTCGACGGCGTGGCCTTGCCGGCCGGCGCCTTGGTCGGGCAGCTTGATGCGGGCTGGAACATCCTCGAGGCCGGCGCCGACTATGGCGCGGGCCTGCTGTGCGCCGAGGCGCTGGGTGCGATGGAGGCGCTGTTCGACACCACGCTCGACTACCTGAAGACGCGCCAGCAGTTCGGCGTCCCGATCGGCAAGTTCCAGACCCTGCAGCACCGCATGGCCGATATGTTCATCCACCTGGAGCAGGCGCGCTCGATGGCGCTGCTGGCGGCGGTCACGCTCGACGGTACGGATGTTGCCGAGCGCCGCCGCGTGGTGTCGGCCGCGAAATACCGGGTCGGCCAGGCGGCGCGTTTCATCGGCCAGCAGGCGGTGCAACTGCATGGTGGCATGGGTGTTACCGATGAACTGGCCGCGAGCCACTACTTCAAACGGCTGTCGATGATTGAACTGAGCTTCGGCGACCGCGACCACCACCTGGCGCGCTTCATTGCCCAGCCCGGATTCCAGGAGGCGACATGAGCGGGGCGCGCAAGCATGTCTATTTCGAAGACTTCTTTGTCGGCCAGGAAATCGACCTCGGCGCGAGGAAAGTGAGCGAGGAAGAGATCATCGCCTTCGCGCGCGAGTTCGACCCCCAGCCCTTCCACGTCGACCGGGACGCGGCCGGCGCCTCGATCTATGGTGGCGTGATCGCCAGCGGCTGGCATACCTGCAGCTTGATGATGCGCATGGTGGTCGACGGCCTGATGTGCGACGCCTCGAGCATGGGCTCGCCCGGCCTGGACGGCGTGCGCTGGCTGAAGCCCCTGCGCGCCGGCGACACCCTCCACGTGCGCTATCGCACCACCCAGGTCAAGGCATCGAACTCGAAGCCGGACCGCGGCGTGGTGTGGTCGACCTGGGTGGCCAGCAACCAGCACGGCGAGGAGATCTGCACCATCGACGGCATGGGCATGTTCGGCCGGCGCCCGGCGGGAGGGGCCAATGCTTGAGATCGTCCGTTTCGAAGACTTGTCCGGCCTGGTGGGGCGCGAAGTCGGCGTCTCCGACTGGTTCCTGGTGGACCAGCCGCGTATCGATGGCTTCGCACAGGCGACCGAAGACCATCAATGGATCCACGTCGACGCCGAGCGCTGCGCGCGCGAGTCGCCGTTCGGGGCGCCGGTCGCCCACGGCTTCCTCACCTTGTCGCTGCTGCCGGCCATGCTCGAAAGCGCAATCCGCATCGACGGCATGCGCATGGGCCTGAACTATGGCCTGAACAAGGTGCGCTTTCCGGCGCCGCTGCCGGTGGACCGCCGGGTGCGTGGACGCTGGACCTTGGGCGCGGCCGAGCCGATCGAAGGCGGTCTCCAGCTGAGCTGGGCGGTGAGCGTGGAAAGCGAGGGCGGCAGCCGCCCCGTGTGCGCCGCCGAATTCCTGGTCCGCGTCTACGCCTGAACCCGCCTGTAAAGGGGTGGCGCGGCCTTGCGCCACCTCAAACGAATTCCTCCTGTTGAGCTCCTAACCTGCGCACTGGCCCGAAAAACGGGACTTCCACGCAGTACAACCACGGGAGTGAACCATGAGCGAAAGCAAGATGTACCCGGGCGGAATGCCGGCCGGGGCAGCGGGCGGTATGACGGCAGCGATCATGCCGACGCCCTCCACCGGCGCGGGCGGCGATGCGATGCCGCGCCCCGGCGCGGTAGCAGGCGGTGGCACACAGGACACCATGCCGCGGCCCTCTGGCCAGGGGCCTGGCGACGGCGACATGCCGCGTCCCGGCGGCATGGGCGGCGGCGGAACCGACGTTCCGCGCTTCGGCCCGCCGGGCCGGCCGTCCGGGCCGATGTACGAGCCGGGGGTGGTCGAGGTCCAGTTTCGCGAAGGGTTGCTGCCGAGCGTGACCCTGGTCGGTGCGGAGGGAGCGCCGTCGCTGGAATCGCGGTCGGCCCCGAACGACGCCGCACTGGCTGCGGTCAACCAGATCCTGCAGCGCTACCGCCTGGTCGGGGCGGAGCCCACGTTCACGCGCACCGTGGAAGAGGGCGACCAGGCGCTGGCCGCCGCGCGCCAGCAGGGCATCGACGTGCCCCACCTGGCCGACTTCGTCACCTTGCGTTTCCCGCCGGACGCCAATGTCATCCAGATCGCCGCCGAGCTGTGCAGCTCGCCGCAGGTGGCGCGTGCGGTGCCGGTGCCGACGGCCCGTCCGCCGGCCGAAGTGATGGACGCGCCGCCGCGTGGCGTCGTCTTCGACCCGACGCGCGAAGCGCCTGGCCTGAGGGAGGAGGTACGCCCCGGCCGCGAAGTAGCGGCGCCGTCTCCGCTGGCCGAACCGCTGGCCGGCAGCAGCGACCAGGCCACCATCGACCCCAACACCGGGCTGGAAAACCAGTGGTACCTGTTCCGCTGCCGCGCCAACAATGCCTGGAGTATGTCGACCGGCGCCAACGTCGTCATCGCCGACGTCGACTGGGGCTACCGCACCAGCCACGAAGAACTGGCGCCGCACCTGGCCAAGACCTATAACGCCTTCGACGGCTCCAGCACGGTGAACACCGGCGGCTCGATCTTCCACGGCACCGGCGTGCTGGGCTTGAGCGGCGCCGCCGTCAACGGCCGCGGCATGGCCGGGTTCGGCTTCGACGCCGAGCTGTGGGGCATCCAGGGCGATACCGGCCCCGGCCCGGCGCTGGGCGGGAACGCCTGGGCGCGCGGGATCGACTGGGTCCGCACCGCCGACAGCGGCGGCCGGCGCAAGGTCGTGATCCTCGAGGTACAGACCGGCGCCTTCGGCAACTACGAGCAGGTGCCCTCCGTGAATGCCGCGATCAAGACCGCGATTGCCGCCGGGGTGGTAGTGTGCGTGGCGGCCGGCAACGGCGACCGCGACGCCGGCATCGACGACGCCGGCAACGCGATTCCGCCCACCGGCTCGATCCTGGTCGGCGCCACCGCCTACGACCCGGCCACCAACCCGCGCGCCTGGTTCAGCAACTTCGGGTCCAACATCGTGGTCGCGGCGCCCGGCGACCCCGACCATGACGTGACCAGTCACAGCAGCTCGGACACGGCCTACAGCAATCATTTCGGCGGCACCTCGGGCGCCACGCCGAAAGTCGCCGGGGTGGCGGCGCTGATGCTGTCCGCCAATCCGGGGCTGAGCCACGCCCAGGTGCGCGACATCCTGAACAGCACCGGCAGCGAGGTGGTCACGACAAGCGGCAAGCCGCTCGGCCGTTTCCTGAACGCCGAAGCGGCGGTAAGGGCGGCGCGCTCCGGCGTCGGCGGGCGCATGGAGGTGTTCGCACGCGGCACCGACAAGGCGGTCTGGCATCTGTGGCAGACCGCGCCCAGCAACGGCTGGAGCGGCTGGGCCTCGCTCGGCGGCTGGGTCGACATCATCCGCAGCGCGCGCAATGCCGACGGGAGGCTCGAGGTGTTCGCGCGCGGCTCCGACAAGGCGGTCTGGCACCGCTGGCAAACCGCGCCCAACAACGGCTGGAGCGAATGGGAATCGCTGGGCGGCTGGGTCGACCTGATCGAGATCGGCCAGAACCGCGACGGCCGCCTCGAACTGTTCGCGCGCGGCGCCGACGGCGCGCTGTGGCACCGCTGGCAGACTGCGCCCAGCAACGGCTGGAGCGGCTGGGCCTCGCTGGGCGGCTGGATCGACCGGCTGTCGGTGGGCCAGAACCTGGACGGCCGGCTGGAAGTGTTCGCGCGTGGCGCCGACGGCGCCCTGTGGCACAAGTGGCAGACCGCGCCCGACAACGGCTGGAGCGACTGGGCCTCGCTGGGCGGCTGGATCGACAGGCTCGACGTCGGCCGCAACCAGGACGGCCGCCTCGAAGTATTTGCCCGCGGCTCCGACGCCGCCCTGTGGCATATCTGGCAGACCGCGCCGAACAATGGCTGGAGCGCCTGGAACTCGCTGGGCGGCTGGATCGACCAGATCGCGGTCGGGCAGAACCTGGACGGCCGCCTCGAGGTATTCGCCCGCGGCGCCGACAAGGCGGTGTGGCACCGCTGGCAGACCGCGCCCAACAACGACTGGAGCGGCTGGAACTCGCTGGGCGGCTGGGTCGACCGGCTGTTCGTCAACAACAACGCGGACGGCAGGATGGAACTGTTCGCACGCGGTTCCGACCGCGCCCTGTGGCACCGCTGGCAGACGGCGCCGAACAATGACTGGGGCGACTGGGCGAGCCTGGGCGGGGTGATCGATTCGATCGAGGTGGCGCAGAACGCGGGGTGATGTAATGCCCGTTGGGTGGGGCAATTGCGTGGTTTATTTACATTCGAACCACGCATCCCGGCCCGCTCGCCGGCCCCTGACCCGACCAACTCCGCCGCTTAACCGCCGCGTGCGCCGTACTTCGCGAGCTCCAGCTTGGCAATCGCATTCCGATGCACCTCGTCCGGCCCATCCGCCAGGCGTAGGGTGCGGTTGCCCGCCCACTGGTAAGCGAGCGGGAAGTCATCGGACACGCCCGCCGCGCCATGCGCCTGGATCGCCCAGTCCAGCACGTCCTGGGCCACGGTCGGCGCCAGCACCTTGATCATCGCGATCTCGGCCTGGGCGTGCTTGTTGCCGACCGTATCCATCATGTAGGCGGTCTTCAGGGTCAGGAGACGTGCGGTGTCGATGCGGATGCGCGCCTCGGCGATGCGCTCGCGCCACACGCCCTGTTCCGAGATCTTGCGCCCAAAGGCGACCCGGCTGTCGAGGCGCCGGCACATCAGTTCCAGCGCACGCTCGGCCACGCCGATGGCGCGCATGCAATGGTGGATGCGGCCCGGCCCCAGGCGGCCCTGGGCGATCTCGAAGCCGCGCCCTTCGCCCAGCAGCATGTTGGTGCCCGGTACGCGCACGTTCTCGAACAGGATCTCGCAATGGCCATGCGGCGCGTCGTCGTAGCCGAACACGGGCAGCGGCCGGACGATGGTGATGCCGGGCGTGTCGGCGGGGACGACGATCATCGACTGCTGCCGGTGGCGGGCGGCATCCGGGTCGGTCTTGCCCATCACGATGAAGACCTTGCAGCGCGGATCGCCCGCACCCGAGATCCACCACTTGTGGCCATTGATGACGTAGTTATCGCCGTCGCGTTCGATGCGGGTCGCGATATTGGTCGCGTCCGAGGAGGCGACGTCCGGCTCCGTCATCGCGAAGGCCGAGCGGATCTCGCCGCGCAGCAGCGGCTCCAGCCAGGCGTCCTTGATCGCATCGGAGGCGTAGCGCTCCAGCGTCTCCATATTCCCCGTATCCGGCGCATTGCAATTAAACACCTCGGGCGCCCAGGGCACGCGGCCCATGATCTCGCACAGCGGCGCATAGTCGAGATTCGACAGGCCCTCCGGCGCACGCGACGACTGCGGCAGGAACAGGTTCCACAGGCCGGCTTCGCACGCCAGCGGTTTCAGGCGCTCGATCAACGCGAGCGGCAGCCAGCGCGTACCCTTTTCGCGCGCATTGGCCGCGAGCTCCTCAGTGAAAGCCCGTTCGTTGGGATAGATGTGCTCATCCATGAAGGCGAGCAGGCGCGCCTGCAGTTCCTGGCAGCGCGGCGAGTAGGCGAAATCCATGTGCGTGTCCTTTGAAAGCGTGGCTCAGCGGCTGCGCGAGGCGAAGCCCCAGGCCATCTCGGCCATCGGGCGCGCCGCCTTGCCGTTCTCCAGGGCCTGGGCGCTGGCGGCGGTGCCGTCGACGTAGCGCTTCATGATGCCCTGCATGATGCCGGCCAGGCGGAACATATTGTAGGCAAGATAAAAATCGAAGTCCTCCGCCCGGATCGTCTTGCCGGTGCGCTCGCAGTAGCGCGCCACATAGTCGTCCATCGAGGGGATGCCCAGCGCAGCGAGGTCCAGGCCGGCGATGCCGCGGAAGCGTCCCGGCGGGATGTGCCAACTCATGCAGTGATAGGAAAAATCCGCCGCCGGGTGGCCCAGCGTCGACAGCTCCCAATCCAGCACCGCCAGGATGCGCGGCTCGGTCGGGTGGAAGATCATGTTGTCGAGGCGATAGTCGCCATGCACGACGCTGGTGTCGTCGCCCGGCGGAATGTGCTGCGGCAGCCATTCGATCAGCCGCTCCATGGCTTCGATCGGCTCGGTAGCGGAGGCCTGGTACTGTTTGGTCCAGCGCTCGATCTGGCGCGCGAAATAATTGCCGGGCTTACCATAATCGCCCAGGCCAATGGCCGCATAGTCGACCGTATGCAGCTGCGCGATCACCCGATTCTGCTCGTCGTAGATGGCGGCACGTTCCGCCGGGCTCATCCCGGGCAGCGACTGGTCCCACAACACCCGCCCCTCGATGAACTCCATCAGGAAGAAGGCGCGCCCGATCACCGACTCGTCCAGGCACAGCGCCAGCTGGCGCGGTACCGGGAAACCGGCCCCATGCAGCGCCTGCATCACACGGAATTCGCGATCGATCGCATGGGCCGACGGCAGCAGCTTGGCGGCAGGCCCGGGCTTGGTCCGCAGCACATAGCGCTGCTCGCCCGCCGTCAACTTGAAGGTCGGATTCGACTGCCCGCCCTTGAACTGCTCGACCGCGATCGGCCCACCGGCAAACCCATCCACATTCGCGGACAACCACGCGCCAACGGCCTCGACATCAAAGCGCTGGCGTTCGGACACGGGTTTCGTGCCCATCATTTCCTCGTACATCGCGTCTCCGATCTATGTCTATTTTTTTACAACGGTGTCAGGTCTGACATTCAGACACGGGCTCTGCAATAAAGCGACCTTCATGCGCCTGGCCTTGGCCATTTCGGCTTCTACAGCTGAGTTCGTGTCCGAATGTCAGACCTGACACCGGTGAGACAGTTGTTAGGATTTTCATTCTAGCCCGAAAGCCGACAGAAATGTACGGGCGTGCTATTTCAAGGTAAAACTTCAGCGGCCGCGGCGGTATTGCTCGAACAATTGCTCCATGGTGGTGGTGCGGGCGCCCGGCTGGAGCGGGGCAGGGGGGACGTAGTTGACGAAACGGACCACCCAGTCGGCCGGCTCGGCGCCGACGTCGAGCGCGTTGATGCAGCCGGCCGCCTGCGACAGGCCGCCCAGGAACAGGCGCTGTCCGGTCAGGGCCAGCGACAGGATGGCGCAGTTGACGCCGCCGTGCAGGACCAGCAGTACGGTGTCCCAGTCAGCCTGCTCGCGCAGGCGCGCGATGGCGGGGTGGACGCGGTCCATCATCTCGCCGACCGACTCGCCACCGAGGAAGCGCTGGTCTTCGTCGACAAGGCCCTCGAAAGCGCCGGTGAAGGCACGCTGCAGCTCGTGCGCGGGGATGCTGGACAGGCGGCCGCCGCGGATTTCGTGCAACTCCGGCCAGACATCGAGCGCGATCGCCTGTCCGCTGGCGGCCAGCACCCGCTGCGCGGTCTCGACGGTGCGCGGCAATCCGGAGACGATCACGCGGTCGAAGCGCACGCCGGCATCAACGAAGGCATGGCCGGCGGCATCGGCCTGGGCGCGGCCGTCTTCGTTCAGGGGGACGGACTCGGGCAGGACCGGTTTGCCGGCCTCGTCGAAGTAGGTGACGCTGCCGTGGCGCATCAGATAGATGCGGCGGCGCGGGGCGGGTGCGGTCATGGAATCCTGGTGGCAATCGAAAGGCTTGTTCATCTTACACCGCGATGCCATTTCGTCGAGGCGAAAGGGAGACACTTTGCCCACAAGCAGTTAATTCCTACCGTCAATTCCCTCAGGTTCTGGCATAAAATGTTTGCTGCAAGATACAACTACAAGGGATGTTCATGGCAAGGCCGGAAAAAATTCGTCTGGGCGAAGTGCTGATCCAGCAGAAACTGCTGTCCGAAGATCAGCTGAACCAGGCGCTGGCGGACCAGAAGCGCACCGGGCGCAAGCTGGGCCGCGTGTTCGTCGAGAACGGCTTCGTCACCGAGGAGCAGATTTCGGGCGCGCTGGCGCGCCAGCTGAACATCCCCTACATCACCCTGAAGTTCTACAACATCAACGCCGACCTGGTGCGCCTGCTGCCGGAAACCGCCGCGCGCCGTTTCCGCGCGCTGGTGCTGGAAGACCGGCGCGAGACCATGCTGGTCGGCGTGTCCGACCCGACCGACCTGTTCGCCTACGACGAGATCGCGCGCCTCTTGAAGAAGGGCGTGGAACTGGCCGTGGTCAACGAGACCGAGGTGCTGGCGGCGATCGACCGCATCTACCGCCGCACCGAGCAGATCACCGACTTCGCGCGCGAGGTCGAGCAAGACCTGGGCGACACCTCGATCGACTTCGGCGCGCTGGCCGCTAACCCTGGCCTGGAAGAAGCGCCGATCGTCAAGCTGCTGCAGTCGGTGTTCGACGACGCGGCGCAAGTGCGCGCCTCCGACATCCACATCGAGCCGCAGGACGGGCGCCTGGCGATCCGCTTCCGCATCGACGGCGTGCTGCACCTGCAGACCGAAGCCGACCTCAAGGTGGCCACCCCGCTGGCGCTGCGCCTGAAACTGATGGCCGACCTCGACATCTCGGAAAAGCGCCTGCCGCAGGACGGCCGCTTCGCGGTGAAGGTGCGTAATCAGCGCATCGACGTGCGTATTTCGACCATGCCGACCCAGTACGGCGAATCGGTCGTCATGCGTCTGCTGAGCCAGGTCGGCATGAATTTGCGGCTGGATGCGATCGGCATGCCGCCGCGGATCGTAGAGCGCTTCCGCGCCATCGTTCAGCGTCCCAACGGCCTGGTGCTGGTGACCGGCCCCACGGGTAGCGGCAAGACCACGACCCTGTACAGCGCCCTGTCCGAACTGAACTCGGTCGAAAAGAAGCTGAT
>Ga0265780_10002651_pt1 | contig 24034 bp, 26 predicted proteins | sample P1T30metagenome_FD_192432 | JGI IMG/M metagenome (GOLD analysis project Ga0265780, IMG submission 192432) | Plant litter microbial communities from East Loma Ridge, Irvine, California - P1 T30 | ecosystem: Environmental > Terrestrial > Plant litter > Unclassified | place: USA: California... | reverse complement strand
TTCGCTTCCGACGAAGAGTTGACTTTCCCCGAGGAGTTGACCACCGAAGGTCACACGCTCGGTACCGTTGTCTCCGAAGCCTGTGGTCTCGCGGACGTCTACCCCACCTCCAAGTACCCCGATGCCCGCATCGACGCCTACCTGTTCACTCCCTGTGGCTTCTCCGCCAACGGCGTCATCCCCGCTCCCGGTGGCGCCCCCGACGGCCACAAGAAGGGCTCAGACGCCACGCACTACTTCACCGTGCACGTCACACCCGAGCCCCAGTGCTCCTACGCCTCTTTCGAAACCAACGTCCCCGCCCGCCAGACTGGCCGCGAGACTGCCGACATCGTGGAGCACGTCGTGGGCATCTTCAAGCCTGGTAGATTCAGCGTTACGCTTTTCGAAGCGAAGCCCACTGACGATGCTGCTGCGGCCAAGGGCAAGGCGGAGGTCAAGCGTATGGAAGGAATCAAGGGGTACAGGAGGGTCGATCGTATTGTGCATGACTTGGACGGGTATGATTTGGTTTTCAGGTACTATGAGAGGGACGATTGGAAGGGTGGAAAGCCGAGGTTGGGAGAGTTTGATTAGAGGTTCAAAAGGGATTGAGTAGTGTGGTTAATGAAGTTGTTACTTTTTGGAATGTGTATTATCTGCATGAAAGGGTGTTTCATTTTCACTGTCTCCTAATTTCTCCTACTCTAACATCGTCGAGGTGAATTTACGATTTGTTACGTCATGCATGCTTTCGTTTGTAGCCTTGGTCCAATATTCCCCTCGGGTCCCTGGGTACGCAACGGCCTATACTGCTTGCTGCACGGAGGCTGGTAGGACGAAACGAGGTACGCCAGATTATCGACATGCAGTATATGGTGGTTCTTTGGGATATTGGGATATTGGAATATTGGAATAGTATGGTGTAGCATGGTTTGGAACGGCATGCCATGGTACGGGGTATGGAATGGTTTGGTATGGTATGATATGGTATGCTAAACCCAGCGAACATTTGTTGGGGTTGCTACTATTGCCCCTGATCTTTTGCAGCAGAATTGATCAAACTCAAAACGAGGAAAACTACATCAATTCACACTCGCTCTCGGAGGATATTATTTTAGCACTTTGTATTCTGCTGAAGCTACCTTCGGGCTCGTGTGAGAGTGTAGTGGTGCACATGTCTGCGTCGCATCCTCGTAACCTCAGTACCAACGCCCTTGTACGAGAAGCACATCTCAACACTATTATGATGTAATCCTCTCAAATCCCATCTGGTCCTGTAGGATGACGTGGTGCGCAAATATGTCTCGTAGTTTCCCACTTCACCTGCACTTCCCGCCTGCTATTCAATCTCAGAACTTGCAAACAGATCACTTCACCGCTAACATAGTTCCCCGTCTGGATCAAACGGCTGCGGCCTTGATGTGACTGGCTAGACTGTGTATCTGGCTTAGTTCATGATATAGGTTGCAGCATGTGCAATCACTGCTTGCCTGCTCGCAGTCTACAGTCCACGTGCAGGAGGCAAGGTAAGAGAGACATCCTATCTAATATAGAGTAAAAGGACGCTAAAAGGGGCAGTGTAGAGGCTGACAGGAATTAAGGTAAGAGGACGGGACGGGCAGAGGGGAGAGAGGGGTATATAACATCCCGATTAATGAGTTTGAACCTAAACTTCTTCACTACACTCTCTTCTTCACGAAAGCTTGTCAGATTATCTCTTCACTTCCATATCTAGTTGCCACAACCACTACAATGGCAAAGCGATTCAATTCGAGATCTCCAAGTCATACCCCACACCGTCTGCGACAGCGTGCCCGCCTATCGCCTGGCAGGTATGAGGATCTTCCTGGTGGTCCAGATAGTTCGCAAGAGGATCCTACGTATGTGCCTCATCAGCAATTAATACAGAATTCCGAAGACGAGGAAACGGAGGAAGGCTCCCGCGAGACTGCGCTCAGACGCTCAAATGCGCGTGCGTTACGACGGAACGAGCCTTTAAGGCAGACTGCAAGTTACCCAAAGAGACATTTCTAATGAGCAAATGTACTAACTTCTTTTATACAGGCTCTTAATGGTCCTCGACAACGCGAAGCGACAGCCTCGACTGGAAATCAAGCAAACCCTCGCCATGGATACCAGATGCGCCCTCCAGCCAACCCTGTCCCGCCGACATCAAACAGGATCCCAGGCACCCGTGAAATAAGCATCGAAGAACTCAAGAGACTTCTTGCTGAGAGAACCAAAGAGAAGCGCTCCTTCTTTAACGTACTTTCTTCCTCCTCTGCTTTAAGTCTAAGCTAATATTCACACTATAGTGTCAGCACACGATCAAGCCTGACCTCGATGCGCAAGGCCACACGAGGTGGCACATCACAGTTGAAGGCAGCAACATCGCGACGGAAAGATTTCGAGTCAGCAGAAGTGACGTCGGGATTAATGGCTAACCATTCGGTATCTGGCTCCTGGAATACTGCAAGTTAAGTCGAACTGAGCGTCGCTTAAGATACAACAACGTGTTTGAGAACTCTTTCAACGAGAAGAAGAGGAACAGAAGATCCTAAAGGACACTCAAAGTAAGTACCTATTCGTCTCTCAAAGACACTGTCCTTCCTGACTTTCAATTTGACTTACCTTTAACAGCAGCGCTAGCATTGATCCGACTGCAGGGCTTACCTCGACATAGTGCCATCAAGCTGCCAGCATTATGATTTTACATGGTCTTTCAAATTTCTTTTTTGCTCCTTCTTTTCTAGTTTTCCTTTCAAGGAGAACTTGCTCAACGAATATTTGATAATAGAGAGTGCGCTTCAGTGCCCAACAAACTTCTTGCAGCAACTTCCTACAGCTGCATATGCAGGAACAGAAGAGTTTTTCCATCCTAAATATCTAATTGAAATATGCAAATAATAAAAGTGCTTTTCTCTATAATATTCCTAATGCATGCTTTCTTCTCTTAACTCTGTGATATCCTCTCTGCCTATGTCTGAGCACGCATTCTGCTCTTCTTGCATATCTTAGTAGTTGTTAGGATTGATGTCTAGGTATATATAGATGCCGGTAATACTCTAATATCCTCCTATCTGCTAGCATTGCGTGCTGCCTGCAGAGTAAAGAGTAGCAATAGGAATTCTATAAACGCAGCGCAGAGATACTGCAACTTCATCGCACAAGACATAAGACGACTAGTTAAACTAGGAAATTCAGTTCTGTCCCAGCATCACACCTGAATCATACGGTTCAACCAAATTCGCACAATTCACACTGATTTACATTGACTAACACTGATCACCGCTGTGCGTTCCATGCAACGCGTCAAACACCGATTGCGCAGACAAATGCTTCTTCTTCAATCAGCGATGAAGCAGCACGGCTGCCGTCGGCACAGCTGGATGCGGATCACAGCATTCCAGGCCCGGCTATGGTGGAATCACGCTGGTACGCCACGGATACGTTCTGCATCCTGCTGTGCATCGCAAATCAGTTGGCACGCGCGGAAGGCTTGAAGAAGTACACGGCGCAGTGATCTGGACATATGAAGTATGAGCCCTGTCGCCGACTCTCATTGATGTCTGCGTGCAAGCGCTCATGAACCACTACTTGTGGGGAAACTATCCTTTTGTGCCAAAGTACTCAGCTTGGTCCTCCCGCTCGAGCCATATGCAGTCGTAATTCCAAGCGGATCGAATGCTACGGTATCGATTACGTGCATCTCTAAGGCAGAAGCAAAACTTGACTACGAAGATAACGCCTGACGCCACCCATGCTATAGCGCCTGTGAAGTCTAGCCACAAACTGGTACCGGGAAAGCACTATGACAGGGTGATGTCGCTCCCTGTGCCATCGCCGTTTGCCTCCATCTTCACATCCTCGCCGCCAGCCAGCACTTTGGTCTGTAGATTGCCTTCTGGAGGACCTACGCCGGGTGTCATGGCCGCGACGTTGCCTTCCTCGTCGACGAATTCGAAGTTGTAGCGAGACAGGAGGTGAGGAATCGCGGAGAGCTGAGGACCGTATCGTGCGGTGTTGTCGTAGAGTTCGAAAAGCGGGACGGCGAGCAGTTTCATGTTCTTCGGAACGCTGAGAACCTCTGTTGCAGTGTCAGTGGATGCTTTCTTACTGGATATTGGGGGATAGACCTACTGCTACGGGGCAACTGGATAAAGTAGAGCTTCTTGCACTCCTTCGGCCTGGTGACGTGCGCGGGGATGAATGGGTACATGAAGGTCTCGAAGTTGGGCCGCCACCATTGCGCAAGCGTGTCGCCGACCTGCCACTCATCGTTGACGCCTTCACCCGTGAATTGCGTGCCGACCGGTGCCAGGCGCTCATTCAGCCTCGCCTTGAAGCCCTCGATCTCGCCGTCTTCGGCGCGGAGGTAGTCGCCAGGTCTGACATTTGTCAGGGCTTGCTTATGTAAATTTAGTCAAGAACATACAGCTTGAAGAATGCGTTCGCGATCTGCAACATGAGAATGTGGGGGTGGTTGTGCTCGTGGCAGACCAGAATGCCTTCACATGTTCGTCGCATGCCATGTTCTTGGTAGTGTTCTTCAAGTCGCTTCAGTCGAGCAAGCACCGAGGGGTCTTCTTCTGGCTGGCCATCTTTCGTGCCGAACGTGTAGTTGCTAAGAGGGTATAGACGGATAGTCTTTGGCTGGTTGGCGTTGAAATCCTTGGGTAGGACGGGGCTATCCTTGATTAGTCGCAATTCCTGGTCATTGCGCTGATCAGACTCACGGGTACGAGCTTTGTGAAGCTTGGTGGGTTATAGTAGACATTGTTGCTGGACTGTGTGAACAGCTTTTGGGGCACTCGCGACTTCGCGACCTACAGTGGACCTGCGACAGGGGTCCGGCCGCGCTCGAATTCACGTGATGGCGCACAGACCATGGCCCGGACCCCCGAACCCGCACTTCTGCTTACTCCCTCACGCAAGACACTTCGCCGCATTGGACTTGATTCCATCCCGTGTGTGCATTCAATCCCCTCTCACATTTTTGCGGGAAAAATAAATCGTCTTCCCAGATCGGCAGCATGCCGCAGACAGCTCTCATCACTGGCGGTAAAGCATGTCTGAGAATACGTCATGCCAGTGGCTGACCAGATGCATAAGCCAGCGGCCTGCTCGGACGGCAAGTACAGCGACAATTCTTCTTAGATGGCTGGAAGTCGATTGGGACTGGACTCAGTCGGATCGTTCTTCCCGATGTGGTCAAGCTCGATATCCTCGATCAAAAAGAGATCGAACGAGTATTGGATGAGACGAAACCCCATGTCGTTGTGCACTGTGCCGCCAATCGATTTCCAGACTCGTGTACTGCGAACCCAGAGGCTGCGAAAAAACTCAACGTGGATTCAAGCCGGGCACTGGCCGAAGCAACAACAGCTCGAGGCATCTTCTTGATATATATCTCCACAGACTACGTGTTTTCTGGCAAACGTGGCGAGGCGCCGTATAAGCCAGATTCTTCTCCCAATCCGCCCAACGTATATGGCCAAACGAAGCTTGACGGAGAAAAAGCAGTTCTGGAGGTGGCAGCACAGAGATGCAGCCAGAATAAGGTTGTAGTACTGCGAGTTCCCCTGCTTTATGGCTCATGTGATGAGCCCAAAGAAAGTGCCGTCAACGTGCTCATGTCGCAGTTGTGGGCCTCTCAGAGGCTTGAAGACGATCCAAAAAAGATACAGGTCGACGACTACGCTCTGCGCTTTCCCACTAATACGCAGGACGTTGGCCGCGTGTGCCGAGATATCTCGAAGCTATACCTTGACCCTGCAAACAGGTAAGGCGACTTGCTCCGGAAATTCTACGCGCATGGACGTTGACGATGCCTTGTTTAGCGATCGCGACCTTCCTACCATTCTTCAATTCAGTTCTGAGGATCAAATGACGAAGTGGCAAATGTGTCAGACCTTTTCTGATATCATGGATCTGCCAATGGACGGCATGGAGCCGTTTATGCCTGCTGAGGACCCAGATGACGAGACAGTGAGGCCGTATGACTGCCACCTTGACACCAGTACGCTGCAACTATTGGGCATAGATGTTAGCACTGTGGATTTTCGAACATGGTGGTATGTTTCCCACTACCAGGTGGTGCACATTCCAACTAACCTCACCTTGCAGGCGCAGAGAAGTTGGCGCATTTTGCTGAAAGCGGATGAGCAAGCATCTCACTCCAAGCCGCCAATCCTGAATGATTTCTTTCCCTGTTTCATGGCTTTTTGCCTGCACCAGTATCAGCCGCTTGTTGGCCTTCCAAGAGACAGCACTATCACGAAACTACAACATGCCGCGGAGACATCCTGAGTGCGACTAAATTCTTCCCTGAGTACTTTGCAGCCTGCACCCTGATCACGCATGAACTGGAGATGCCATCGAGTTCCATGTGACCATGCATGAGTTTGCGAAGATCGTCTTGCCGTTGACTCTTTTATTTCTACACAGCTTGCAAGAGATTCCGTTCCGGGCAAATCATGCGGTCGCACAAAATTTGTCTGCCTGTTGTACATTCAGATGTCTATGCTGCTAAGAATAGTGACAGGGCCGACTTAGTGCGTTGCTCGGGATGATCCCAAGAGTCGCGAACCACGCCACAACCATGAAACCAGCTGGCTCCAATCGGCAGAAACCGTTCCCACCTGTCGCATATTTGCGCGTTCACATTGGACGACATTTTCCAGCCGCACGGGAAGAATCACATATTGAAGCTCTTACCCAGAGTGGGATTAGAGTTGTGGAACAAGGTGATGGGATTGGTTGATGCGGCGCAGCAGCGCGTAAATTCAAGGCCGGGCGCCTAACTCTTCGTTAAGTACCAGACATCTTGATGTACCAAGGTGGTCGGGCGTACTGCTGCAGCTCGTCGCTTGTACCTTATTTTGACGCGTTGTGTTGTTGCGATTCGTCATTTATTTTCATTTTCCATCAAGCCATAGCGCGGTCATGGTTCACAGTACGGGTATCACTGTCGCTGGAACGACACCGTCAGACGGCACGCCAACAGGAGACTGGAAACGCAAGAAGACACTCCTCTCACGATGCACAGAAGTATACGGTTCGTCCCTGTCCCACTGGAGACTATGCACATTGTGCTGACTGCCTTCTGAGAATTAAAACATTGGAAGCCACCAGCGCTTCGAGTGCCCATCCTCATTTCAACCGTCGCAATATGCTGGAGTCTCATAGCCGTTCTGGAATATCTGCTCTGGAAGAGTCAAACGGACAAGGGCTTGATTTTTGCTCCTGTTATTAATGATCTCCCACTGAGCGACACATTCCTTTACCTGTACTTTCCCACCATAGTTGCCGTCATTTTCAGCATACATTGGGCCTGGATTGATCTAGAGACAAAGCGCATGGAGCCGTACTACCAGCTGAGTAAAGACAATGGAGCGCTAGGAAAAGATTCGCTCCTACTCCAGTACCCATTCTCTTTTCTTCCATTTGTTCCTATGAAAGCTTTTAGAGATCGGTAAGTTAGACCCTGTCTCCCTCTCCGCTCCATGTCGCATACACAGGTTTTGATTCAATACTGACTTTATAGACACTGGCCTGTGTTCTGGGCTTCTCTCGCTGTTGTCCTTGTCACGTGGGGCTTAGTCCCCACACAAGCTGGTATCTTCTCCGTGCAGACCGTAACGCGGTCCACGAACAAGACTTTCGCGGTTTCGACATACTCCATGCCATTCGACGAGCAAGCGACGAGCCTGACATTCCGTTACCAGCAGTCTACGTATGGTATAGCCTCACTAAATGAGTCCCTTCCCAGATATACCACCCGCAATTACACACTTGCACCTTTCGAGCCGCAGAACCAGACTGGCGATAGTCTTGAGGGTAGTGGCACATATACCGGGCCAACGACCATGTACCAACTGGATCTAACCTGCGAAGATGCCTCGCGGAAGGCGGTCAATAATCTGGACACCATGATTTGGTACAACAGTAGTACTGGCTGCCATTCTCTGGAAGGTTTAACCGGCAATAATACGATGAACTATGACCTGAACTCTGACGAGCTGTTTGTCAAGGAATACATTGGTAGATATGTCGGTTACCACAATGGGGGATCAGCAGACTGGTATTTAAGTACCAGCTGCCCGGAAACTGCGAACACGACCTTCTACGCGGGTTTCGGGAGAGCAAAAGTAGGTTTTGGTCTTTGTTAACTCGCAGTAGCTGACTTATGTCCGTAGGCTCGAGAGGAAGACCCACCCAACGATGTCACAGCTATATTTTGTCAGACTCACTACTGGCGACAAGAGGTGTCTGCAACGATTGACAGACAGACTAGAATGCCATTAAGGTGGACACCGCTTGACGATAGACAACCACTCGCATGGGATATGTTCAACACAACAAATTTCGAGGCTCTTCTGAATTCCGGGACGCTTGGAGTTGAGCTACGGGGTGATGCTCTGCCGACTTCGAGTATTCCCACCTACCTCGAGACGGTTGCAAACACAAACCTGAGCATGACAGATGGTGGAGGTGCCTCTGTACAGCCTATGGTCGGACTCGCCCTTGCTACACCCAATCGACCTATGGAAGAATACCTCGATTGGCGTAATCTAAAAGATGCATATATCAACGCGTACCAGCTCCTTTTCGCGCGAGCAATGGTTGACATACTGAATACTGATCGACCCACAACAAAACAAGCTACCGGTTATGAAGAAGTAGTAAGCGAGGCTGTCGTTCTTGAGCCCGTTTTCGTTCACATTGTTGTTGGTCTTTTGGGGGTTGTATCGCTGGCCGCTGTCGCACTACTCATCCTGTCCTTGATGCATAGGAGAAATCTCCGAACTGACCCGAGCACAATCGCGAGTGTCATGTCTCTTGTAGCGGACAACTCGTTGCTCCTTTCAGACTTCGCAGATCTAGACTGCTGCACGAAAGAAGACATGGACAAGGTGCTTGCTCAAAAGCGTTACAAACTAGTCAACGACGAAGCAGGCGCCAGGTAAGCTCAGCACATGAGTTTGATAAATAAGCTGATAACTCATCGTACAGTCTACTGGAAATCACACAAGACGAAATCGCAAATCATGAATACGGGGTCATTGCCACTTTAGGTCAACGTGGTGACAGCCCGAAGAGTATAGCAAAACCTGTACGGCCCAAGGAGTTTAGTCTCTGGATGGCTTTTGTACTAATTACCTTCTTCTCCGCGCTCGCCGTGGCACTGGGAGTTATATACGCTAAGGCGCATACGAACGGTACGTAAAACCATTACTTCTGTTGTCAAGCCGGTAAGCGTCACTTGTAACAGGCTGATGCATGACAGGACTGCCGGTACCCTCATCGAATGCCATCGTACAAAACATACTCGAAAACTACATACCGACAGCTATAGCCACGCTCATCGAGCCAATGTGGATTCTCATCAATCGATTGCTCTGCATGCTACAGCCACTCGAGGGCCTACAAGCCTGTAATGCCAAGGCCAAAGAGTCAATTGATGCGAACTATAGTTCTTTGCCCCCTCAATTAGTCATTTTGAAGGCACTCAGAACCAAGCACTTTGTCTTGGCTGCTGTGTGCGCTATGGCATTGCTTGCGAACCTTCTTGCCGTTGCATTCTCTGGTCTTTTCAACCAGGGGCTCACCGAGATTCGATACGAAACGACTTTCCAGTCACCGTACCTCTACAAAGTAGTGCCCATCAATGGCAGCATTGGACCAGGTGGTATTGCCACCAAGCCCTCTGGCGCATATCAGGGAGGCCTTGGAGAGGATCAGTTTCTCATCGCGGAGTCGAATGCTACCAGAGATACGCCACTCCCTTCTTGGACGGACAGTTCTTTGTTTTATTTGCCGTTATTCACAGAGACGGCAGATCCTGCGAAAGTGAATTCTAGTTACTTCGAAGCTACAGTTCAAGCGTTGGGCGCAGACCTTGACTGTACAGAACTTGAACCCGGCAAGGACTTTGGTGTGAACATGACCAGTGTCGACCACACTGTCGCAATCTACATGAATATCACTGTTCCTGGCGCCACTGGCAAAGTACACTGCAGCACAAACCAAACAGGAACAGTGGGCTCGGTGACTTCGGGTCCCCTTGGTATGAGGTATGACTGTGTCACCGGTCCTAGCGCCACCGAATTCATCTCTCTGGTTTCGCCGCGTGAAAACGCCACACGAGAAGAGAAGGAAGTTTGCATGGGCACGATCGCCCTTGGTTGGGTACGAAGAGCATCCGGGACATGTCCATTAGGCAAGAATATGACATTGGACGGACAAGAGTCGCGTTTCATGCGGTGTCGGCCTAGAGTGCTGACGGGACGAGGAACAATACAAGTGGATGCAAGCGGGCGTTTGAAGCATCCCGCTCGCGACATAGCCCTGGATGGTCCCATAGACAATGCCCGCACCGATGTCGAAACCCAGAGTGTCTTCGCGAACGACGTCATCAACATTATCAGTCAGTCGAACTTCTACCTCTTTCGAGAGCAAGGAATCGCATTCCACAACGATAGCTTCACTTACGATACCACGAATTACTTTATGAGGCGAGAAATCAATAGCACTCGCTTCCTGGATCCGACAAGACCTCTTCCTACATTTGATGAGCTTACGGGCCCTTTGAACAAGACGTATTCTAAACTATTCGCAATTTGGCTCGGGGCCAATAAGAGGAATCTGTTCATACAGGCTACGGCAGCTGGACCGGAAGCTATCATCAGCGGACACCGAGTGCAGCCAGAGCAACGTCTTTTTGTATCGACACCGATGTTTATCATCTCTCAAGCCATCCTCTGCACTTATGTAGTCGTCGCAATATGGGTCTACGCTCGACGACCCGGGCAATACCTTGCCAGGCTACCGACTTCAATTGCCTCTCTTATTGCCCTGTTTGCAGCAAGTACCGCCATAGAGGATATGCGCGGAACGTCGCATCTGGACAAAAAGGGACGCGCACGGCACTTGGAACAGCTTGACTCTAGGTACGGCTTTGGCAGCTTCATTGGCAGAAACGATGGACGTGTCCATATTGGTATCGAAAAGGTTCCGCTTGTTGTCAAACCAAGAACGAAGTCGACCTGGCTAGAGCAGAAAATGCCTTCACTGCGGAAGCGTTCAGGAGGACCGATCTGAGGCAACTTTGTTTTCCCGTCACAAATCTCAATCTAAACTCGACTGTCCGACTTTTGCAATTTGCGCGGAATCGCTCTCCGTGTCCAATTCGTATGCGCGGACTGGATGTAACGTTTCATTGCAAAAAGCTCACAGCTGCCTGGTCTACCCACGGATCTTTTGACACTAGGACTAGCTACAGTTCTTGCCTAGCTGGACCATACGCATCACGGTAGAGCTTGTAATGACCTATAGTCGGCGGCAAGAGATGCGCTTCGAACACTGCAAGCGTTCTCACTATTCTCTACTATCAAAAAGACCGCCCCATGGCTCCTCCGGTGCATTGCTAAAGCTGTGCTTTCGGGCATAGCATAAAGTGTCGTCTGTCCATCGAAATACAACGATCTTGCAACATCCTCATCAAGAACGGAGGTATTGCTCAAACAAATGCATGGTGAACGCTAAATCTTGAAGTCTTCGGGCCGTCAGTGGTCGGAGGGCAAATGAGGTGCACGTCTCACACCAGCCTTGTGGAGACTACACGTCCTTCCTACCTCCGTTCCCAAAAAGTGTTAGATGCGACAAGAAGCTTCTCAGTTCCAAGCAATGTCATTCTCATACCATCCGAGTGGTTGATGCGGAATGAACTGTAACCCGGGCGTCGCCGGACATGGTGCAAGCCATCTTGGGGTGGCACACGCACAAGAGAGATTGAAGGAATAGCATGCGGGATACGATGAACGAACACCGCGTCTTTGAAGCTCCATGGGGGTGCAGCAAGACATCCTGGGGGCCTCTTGCCGCCGGGGCGATTGTTAGACGGTACGAGTGGGCCATAACCTGGGCGGATCAGCACAACCCGGAGGGCTTGACAGAGGCGACGACTTTGTGAGCGGCAGCCACGTCATATCGCATCTTTTCTTGGAATTACACCCCGTTTCCATGAGAATCGGACTTACCACCGGTCGCGTTGTGGGCGAGGTCATTTGGCAGTGTAACAGGCCCGAGGCGTCGTCAAGTTTGTCGAGTCCGACTGCGGCAAAATCGCATCTGCAACACTATCCAGGATATAGATGCGTGTTTGCTTGACGCCTGCATGCCAAACCTCTCGAGATGGTGCGCCAATATAGACATGCATCGACGGGTTCCTGAGGTTTTGAAACCTTGGCGCCCAGGGGCTGCTATGTTGTATTGCGATGGGCAGCTGCATGTCGTGGTGTGTTTCCATTCCATGCTGTCTTAGTCACTGACACGAAGCGGGTGGTTGACGCGGTTCGAAGTAGGCGCGGAATTGCACACGGAGCATCCGAACCCAAGCTCTCAAGTCCACTGATCAGCCGTGTGAAGGGCGCGCGACTAGCTGACTGCCTGTTCAGTTGGCGTCCCCCGAATTGCCCACACTCACGACCGATTCCTGAAACAGGCTGTCGAAGCTAAGCGGCCAATCAGTGGAGAGATCGGCCAGGGCGACGTAGCGGTGTCTTCATCACGAGCTGATCTCGACGATCTGGTCGGCTAGAGGCGACCGCCACCGGCACACAGCCATCGGGACCTGCATTCGCGCCGCCATGTTGTGCACCACGTTGCGGCGCAACTGTCCAAATATAGGCGTAGCGCTACACCTGCAAGTAAATCTCACGATAGCAGCGCGTCTCTTCCGAAGGCCTGAGGACGGAGACAGATTTGGAAGCTTATAACACGCAGATCTTACAAACACGAGTCTCGTGCCTGAGGTATTTTGAGAGCCGACGGGTAAAGCCACGATGGCAGCCCAAAAATAAAAAATCATGCGCAAAGGAAAAGAAGGCATCCATGTTTGCACGCATGAAGTTCTGCGGAGTCCCTTGCCTTCGGAGCCCTGCAATAACGCTGCCACAGCACCGTCTTCGCAACGGCCAGACGCCGCTGCGGTGCGAGACTCGTGCGACTAGCGGTCCAAAGCAGCCAGGCTTTGCGCCTGCGTTACGGAGAGGGCGGTAGACATGCTGAGGGTGTCACCAGCAGACACGAGATGGGGTGTCTGGTTGGTCGTTGGTAAGACAGCATCGCGACACCAGTGTGCGCTCGAGATGGGACCCCAGCGAATGGGGATGCACACAGCCGCCTTCGTGGAGGCCGTCGACGTTTCAGGCTAACCGAGGGCGATCGCTTATCCACTCCAGGCCGTCTTTACGACTCGCTTCTGCTATCGATAGGGGATGCCGCACCCTGCCACCCTGCAGCTCACAGACCGCCAGCGCACTCCTCAAACCTGACGTCGCCCCTAGGAACGACTTCGCCCCAATCGCGACCCATCCGAGCCATTTTCCACTTTTTCGTTTCAGAAACATCTTGCACCTGAACTCTCTGCAGCCAATTGATAGACATGGGTACCTGCCGAGCCAGCTGCATTCAGGCTGCTCACATGCCGTGGCACCGTGCATCCTGTCCTTGCGCCCCTGCCGCTAGGCCATGACGGGCATACGAGCCGGAAGGTTACCTTGGACGTCTCATGCCGTCGAATAGCCTACGCCTGTACATGATCCGCTGTGGCACCTAGGCCCCGGTCTGCACACACTCGTTTCTCGAGTAGGGAGGCGACTGGCGATGAGTGGTAGGTATATAGTCGACGGGACCTGCATCGTGTTTCTACTCCACCACAGGCTCACCACAGCAGTTTCGGAATTTCTTCCATCACACTCTCTTTTCTATATCTTGCCCGCGGCAGATACCACATTCTTTCTCATCGCTGTCCATTGTTCGAAGAGCTAGTCTCCCTCACGCCGTTCCATCTACAATCTTCGCGGTCCACCATCACTTCAGACGATACCAGCCACCACAATCTTTACATCGCTCAGCAGGTCTCAGCGAGTTTCCCAAAAACCCCCGTTTTACAGTCTTCCGAACGTCAACATGTTCTCCAAATCCATTGCCCTTTCGGCCCTTGCAGCCAGTGCTTCTGCGCACGTTATCATGGACTACCCTAGACCTTTCGGCCGAGCCACTCTTAACACCTCTCCTCTTGCTCCTGCCGACTTCCCTTGCAAGCAGCGCAATGGCGTCTATGCCATCGACACCATGAACCAGTGGGACGCTGGCGAAACTCAGCAGGTTTCCTTCAACGGCACCGCAGTTCACGGTGGTGGTTCTTGTCAATTCTCTATCACCACTGACCCTGAGCCTACCGAGCAATCGCAGTGGAAGGTCATTCAGAGTGTTGTTGGAGGATGTCCCACCGGCCAATACGAAGGCAACGCGCCAGAACAGCCTGGAGAGCCGGCCCTGACCAAACTCCCTGGCAGCTTTCCTGTCACCATGCCGAAGGGCATCCCCGATGGCCGCTACACCTTCGCCTGGACCTGGCTTAACAAGATCGGCAACCGCGAGTTCTACATGAACTGTGCGCCCATTCAAGTAGGAAACGGTGGTGCCTCAGCTTCGACCGCGAGTGCTGCTAAGACCCTATCTGCTCTTCCTGATATGTTCGTCGCCAATCTTCCTGACACCCAGTGCAGCACCGCCGAAAAAGAAGACTTTGAGTACCCCACCCCCGGACAGAATGTCATGGACGGCAAGACTGGCAGCGTTGGCCACACCTTGACTGGCGCCGGCTGTGCCACACAGAACAAGCTCGGTGCTGGAAACGGTCAGATGGGAAGCCCATCTGCAGGCACTCCATCCACCCCGTCTGAGGGCACTCCATCTACCCCATCCGACGGCGGCTACCCTACCAAGCCCAGCAGCGGGGTCCCTTCAGAATCACCCATCAACAAGGGACCCACAGACTCCAAGCCTTCTCTCAGCCCAGGTGGTGTCTTTGCTCCAGGCGCATCTCCTGCTCCCGTCTCCAAGCCTACTCCTCAGCCCGAAGCTCCTGCTCCTCAACCCGAAGCTCCTACCCCTCAGCCCGAGACTCCTACTCCTCAGCCCGAAGTTCCAGCTCCTCAGCCTGCGCCCGCCGCTCCGTCAGCTGCCCCTCAAGCCCCCAACAACACAACTCCCACCAACGGAGAGTGCACTCTTTGCACAAACGATGGAGCTGTTGTTTGCATGGGCAACAAGCAGTTCGGTCTCTGCAACCGCGGCTGTGCTGTCGCTCAGGATCTCGCCGAGGGCATGATGTGCTCTGCCGGTGTGGTTGTCGCGTCTACCAAGCGCAGCATCCACTTCCCTCGCGCCCACCTCCACCGCCGTCACAGCGCCGCCCACCTCATCTAAGCGACACACTGTATATCATGATCCACACACTTCTCTTACACCCGGTTGCATCTTTTGGAGTTGGCGGAAAACTATCTTGGATACCTGAGCATCGCTTCGTAGGTCAGGCTACGGCTTAGGGAACCCCCCTTGTTCATATTCTGGTTGGCACAGACACCACTTGGTTCTGGCATTTTGACGTACTGTAACGCACTATTTTCTTTCATGACCGGATCTTGAGCGGTTCGGCATGCCCTTTTGCTTGTATGATGGAGACAGAGAGCTGTTGGTGACCCCGCGTCGCGCACATAAGTACCATTTCGAGTACAAAAACAATGAATAACACATTCACTTGATCAAACTTGGCTTTCAAACCTGTGACACATTGCAATACGGTGAGGATAATTGTCGATGTGAAGACTGGACTCGATGATTTTTGCACTTGATTGCGATGAAGCGATGTTAGAGTACTGTATAAAGCTGGATGTGGTACGGGTGGGATGTAGCGGGTCGTTTATGCCATTTTGTCTCCACCGGGCTGTGGGAGCACGAAGCACGTGACAATATGCTCCTGCGAAAAGAGATGCGGAGTAGAAGCGCTCAGGGTCTGGCCAGTCCGAGCCTGTCTCGCAGCTCTGAGATGCAAGCAGCAAGGGCTTACACCCTTCACCGGTCATGACGTTGGTGTACCGGGTGATTGTGATTGGGTAGATAGCGCACTTGGCGGGCGGTCCCTCCAGCTACCCCAAGGTGATTTCTCTTGCCTTAGGTGCCGCTGCCAACGCACCACGAGCACGCGACGAGACACATGAACACCCGAGCCCTATGATTTTATGAATTGTATTATTTCCTGACAGTCGCCAAAATCCAAATCAAGCCTCGGCCCACGTTTCACCGCCTGCCGCCACTCGCCCCTCGCCGTCCCGCGCCCCCAAGCGCTCCCTCTTCTCTCTACCACCACCTCTCGCGCCCCCACAGCTCCCGACCTCGTGCGTAGCCCGCCCAAGATGGAGAACAACCCGCAGGATATCGACCAGGCAAAGTACATGGACAATGCCATTCGCGCAGTCCAGCAGAAGAAGCCGCTCCCCGAGATCGACTTCACGCTGCACACCATGGAAGATGGCTCGCAAGTGAGCACCATGGAACGTGTTTGCAAAGGTACTTTCGCCGCACAAATCCGCAGCTTCGCATAGCAATTGCTTGCACGCATGCGACTGACTATTTCAAAGAATGCCATAGCTAACCCCACTGTGAATGTCAGACGTCCAAGCTCCAGCTTTCCACCCGCCCACTGACGAGCAATTCTTTTCGCCACAAGATCGCGGGAAGCCCAACATCCAGTTCTTGAAGCAGCATTTCTACCGCGAAGGGCGCCTGACCGAGCAGCAAGCGCTATGGATCATAAAGAAAGGCACAGAGATCCTCAAGGCAGAGCCCAATCTGCTGGAGATGGACGCACCAATTACCGTGTGTGGTGATGTCCACGGCCAATACTACGATCTCATGAAGCTTTTCGAAGTCGGTGGCGACCCGGCTGAGACGCGCTACCTCTTTTTGGGTGACTACGTGGATCGAGGGTACTTCAGTATTGAGGTATGAGACATGGCAGCTTAGTGATTTGCCTGCGCTGATAAAAACAGTGTGTTCTGTACCTGTGGTCATTGAAGATCTGGTACCCCAACACGCTTTGGCTTCTCCGCGGAAACCACGAGTGCAGGCATTTGACTGATTACTTCACATTCAAGCTCGAGTGTAAACACAAGTACTCCGAGGCGGTCTATGAAGCATGCATGGACTCTTTCTGCGCATTGCCTTTGGCAGCGGTCATGAACAAGCAGTTCTTGTGTATACACGGCGGTCTGAGTCCCGAGCTCCACACTCTGGATGACCTGAAGAGCGTACGTATGAACGCAGAGAATCACACGGCAATCACTGACTTGCGCAGATCGATCGGTTCCGCGAGCCTCCTACCCACGGCCTCATGTGCGATATCCTCTGGGCTGACCCGCTTGAAGAATTTGGACAGGAGAAGACCAACGACTTCTTCATTCACAACCACGTCCGCGGATGTTCATACTTTTTCTCGTATCCCGCCGCATGCGCCTTCCTTGAGAAGAACAACCTGCTCTCTATCATCCGCGCCCACGAAGCCCAAGACGCTGGATACCGCATGTACAGGAAGACTCGGACGACTGGTTTCCCTAGTGTCATGACCATCTTCAGCGCGCCCAACTATCTCGATGTGTACAACAACAAGGCTGCCGTTCTGAAGTACGAGAACAACGTCATGAACATCAGGCAATTTAGTAAGCTTGCAATGCGCCGGTAGCTGTTCGCTGAAACTGAAACTGACCCGCGTAGACTGCACGCCTCATCCATACTGGCTGCCCAACTTCATGGATGTCTTTACATGGTCACTGCCGTTCGTTGGCGAGAAGAGTGCGCTACGTTCCCTCCCGGTCTCGATGCTCAAGCTAACCTTTAGCAGTCACTGACATGCTCATTGCTATCCTGAATACATGCTCCAAGGAAGAACTCGAGGAGGAGACGCCCAGCTCTTTGGCCTCTGGTCCATCATCGCCACCTCTGGCCAGCCTCGACCCTGACTCGACTGAATTCAAGCGCCGCGCTATCAAGAACAAGATCCTGGCTATTGGTCGCCTTTCTCGCGTATTCCAGGTTCTGCGCGAAGAGTCGGAGCGTGTTACTGAATTGAAGACAGCATCAGGAGGCCGACTCCCTGCCGGTACGCTCATGCTTGGCGCAGAAGGCATCAAGCAAGCCATTCACAGCTTCGAAGATGCCCGCAAGGTTGATCTACAAAACGAGCGATTGCCGCCCAGTCACGAAGAAGTACGAAAATCTGCGGAGATTAGCCGAGAACAGGCTCTTGAAAAGGCCAAAACTGAGGCAGACAACGATACTGGACTCGCAACGGTTGCCAGGCGCATCAGCATGTGAGTCGATTGTGCTTCATCGTGTTAGGTTGTACTGACGTTTGTAGGTCATCTGGATCTTCACGTAACAAGCGCTAGGGGACTCTAAGGGGTTCAAGAACAGAGAGTGGATCTGAGACCAAAACTCGAATCGGTGACAGGGTTCCGAGTGTGCGGGAAGTGTAGGAAATATGTTGATTTCTGCACGAGCCGATTGTCATAGCACGCAGGCGTATTGCGGGCCAAATAAGAGGATAGAGGGCATCACCTCATGATGAAGGGAAGTAATTTGCTGGCTTCAGGCCTTGGCTTAGGCAGCCGTCTTTCTCTTGAATGAAAACAAATCCACCACGCGGACTGGGATAGTACCGGCCTGTCAATCATTTATTCTTGGCCCAATGCGATTTGTATTGAGCAACGTGAATGTGATGTGCACGAGCCAAGGCGGGCCGAAGCTAGTTCCGCCAGACCTTACGTCAACTTTGACATTGCAAGCTGTCCGGCGATGCACATCAACTTTTCAGCCCGATGCCTCGATGGGTGGCCACTGTGCCGCGACTGTCGAGCCTAGCCAACGGCCGAGCGATTGAACGACTGCCCGCCGCTTTGCGCTGCCGCCATCCATATGTCTTCGACCCGAGCTCGAGAAAGCTCGGCGTGCGCTCCTCATGCACACAGGTCGCGCCGACGGCGATAAATCTGCGACCAAACATAGCCGCAAGGAACAAGGAGCTCCATGATGCTTTGTCAGCACTCAGTGGAGCTGCAGAAGCTTATGTCAATATCAGCCGACTGCAATTGGCGTTGGGAGGGTTGGCGGCGCAAGATGCCGTGACACGAGTTGCTGGTACGATGCACCGGTCACCACAGATGGGATGAAGAGCTAATTGGGGAACAGTGCTTGGCCTGAACAGCCAATTGGGTGCGCAGCGACTAGCACGATTACTGCTTGCCGACCCATTGGGTGCTGAAGAGCAGTGGGAGAAGGAGCTGTTGAAAGCTGGTGGCGGAGGCGGAGGCGGAGGCGAAAGAGCGGTGCTGCTGAAGTATGGTCCCCACGCGTTTGACAATTGGGGAGCTACTAACAGCCCTGTAGATATGGCGAAGACGCCGATGCCCAGGCTCCGTCGCCACTGTATAAATCCCTAGCTGTCCCCTCACGCGTCCTACGGTCGCATAACCTCGAGATACTCGTGTCGACGCTGGACGTGGATATCCCAAGTACGGTCGCTGCTTCGACCGAGAGCTCCAAAGAGTCGGTGCTGGTACCGAAGCTACACACCACGTCTGCGAGAGCACTGCCCGTGCCATATCCAGTGCACAAGACGCTCATATTCGGAGAGGGAATCGACAGCGCGGTAGCCTTCGGCCGATTCACGTCTGACACCAACGAACATCTCGGCCATGTTGTGAAGCTCGCTCTCGACCTGCCGCCCCCGTCAGATGAACAGGACTTGGGCACACAGAGCGGAAGTGCGGCTATCAACACCCAGGTCGGCGCCGAAGCACTCGCCACCTTTCGCAAGTCGATACAAAATGCCGTTGCATACGAGAAAGGCTGGTACCGAAGTGGACTGCCTTCTGTCTCGACGTGGCTCGCACACCATCTCGAGCCTACACAACCCATCAAACCCGTGTTGAAGACCCTAGTCGCTTCCATCGCGGACGACGTGGAAGCCAACATCACCAAAGAAGACACCGCACAATCCCAGAAGCTCGCCGCCTTACCAACTGCCCAGGAAACGTCCGCATCCATCTTCAGCCACCTCGAAACCTGGGCCGAAAAGTCCCACACGGAATTGCGCGATGAACTCGATTCCGCTTTCTCGTCCCGCAACTGGGCCAAACTTGCATGGTGGAAATTGCTCTGGCGTGTCGACGACGTGACCATGATATCTTCCGAGACGCTCGAGCGTCGCTGGCTCGTTAGCGCCGAGAAGAGCAGCATCTATCTCGCGGGCCGAATGAACCAGGCTGGCTATCCAGATGAACTTGTCCAGAAACACGCCGTCGATAGTATCCCAGAAGTCACAACCACAGAAACGGCACCCACAGCTGAAAATCCCAGAAACGATCTAGGTCTCTCGACTGAGGTGAGGAAGTCGATGCCCTGGCCAGAGCAAATTGCCGCCGCGAGAGTAGAGCTGATCAACGATACCGTCCCGCCTCTGCAAGCACTCGCCCAACGACTGCTCCTGCAGACATTCAGCACAACATCCCTATCCTCAGCTGCCAGCGCATTACTCTACGTCTCAGTATCGAACTTCTCCGTCTTCGAAGCTGCAGCTGTCGGCGTCCTCGGTCTGACTTACTCGCTTCGACGAATGCAGAAGCTCTGGGAGGGTTCAAGGGAGAGCTGGGAAGGCACAGTCAGGGAAGAAGGGCGCAGGACGCTGAAGGCAACGGAAGAAACCGTGCGCTTGATTATACGGAATAAACAGAGGGAAGACGCAGGACTGGGGCTTGCCGAGGCTGATGGTGCGAAACAAAGAAGGGAGGCGAGAGAGGCGGTGAAGAAGGTCAGAGAGGCGCTGGAGAGAATAGAGAGCAAGAGAGATGTGTAGTATCATAGTGTAATTGTACGATGTGATATTGATGTTGTCTTGTTGCTCAGTTGCTCTATGCCTTACTTCCTCATTGCTTCCTGCGTTCCGCCCTTTCAATGTATACAGCGGTTTGTTCAAACACTATGTTTTTCTTCCATACGTAACTATGTCACACGATATGGAACTTCCTAATCTCCGACCCATTCATCCAATCAATACCATAATAATTCACAAAAGCCTCCGGAATCCTCGCGTGCCCAATCCTTTCCCAAGCAGGCTCGCCATTCACCACTACCGGCGCAACAGATCGCCGCCCTGGCCGCAGCACTAAGCACACCTGCGCATGTATCAGCAGCAACATGACCTCCGAATCAACAGGGACATGTGATTCCCCCTCTGCGTCCAGGGAGTAATCAGCTTCAAATGGTATTTGATGATGTTCAATCGCGTCCCCTTTAGCTATGCTGACTTCGATCATGTAGTGGGGGTCATATGTGTAGCGCAGGACGCCAATGTTCGACGATGCTTCGATGGTGAGTATGGCGGACGTTACGGAGCCGAACGGATTTGCGCCGGGGACGGTGACGGCCATGGCGATTTTGTCGGGGTGGCTACCCGCAGCTATGTATTGCGCGCCTGCGCCTGCCACAGAGGTCTCGCGGAAATTGATAATGTCGGTCCAGTAGCTGACTGGACTGTCAACAGAAATCCATGACCATGTTGGTCCGCGATACTCGGACGATCTGGCGCCTGTGTTGAGGTTGATGGTCTCGACGCGCCATAGCAGATCGTAGCCGATGGAGTCGGACCATAGACCGGCGAGATAGTTGTTGCGCAGATGCTGGACGCGCTTGCATAGGCCGGAGAATGCTACGAGGCGGTCGGATGGCTTGGTCCACTGTAGGGCGGAGTATTGCTCTACGATGCGGTGGAAGTGGAAGACGAGCTCTGGACAGTCTTGGGTGTCTTGTTCGATGACTGGTGGTGTGATGGCTGAGTAGATTGGCACGTTGGATGCTGCGGTGAAGGCAAAGATGTCATCATCCGAAATTTTTGGTCCGTATATCGTATTTGAGGTGGTTGAGTCTTCTGTGCTGGCTCGCGAGATGACTTCTCCATATGGAGGTGGTAGTTCGGTTTCCGGATCGTCACTCGGACGAACGTCGTCATCCCGAGCCAGCCGCATTGCCTCTAAACGCTCAGTAACATCTAGGTGAGCAAGATCGTACTTTTCTTTCTCTTCCTCATTATGCTCAACCGCGTAATGGTAGGATCCACCAGGGCTCTTTTCTTGGCTCAGTCCACCACATTCACACTTGCTCGTCTCTCTACACTCCCATACCAACTCAGACTGGCAAATATGTAGAACGCGAGGCGACAATAGACGTTCTTGGAAAGCCCATCCCCGAGTGAGTAGTGGGAAATGATTGAGAAGACCACCCGCCGTCTGAACATCGAAATGATCGAGCGGCTTCCTAACTCCGATGTGACCCGCGCCCACATTCTCTGGCAAAGCGACTTCTATGTCCGGAGCGCGATGCACGCTCCTTTTGCCGCTTCCCTCGTTGTCTCCGCTCGAAGATGTAGCCGCGATCGTGAGGACTGCATTCTGGTAAATCTCAGACATGAGCGCAGACTCAAGTTCCCAATCCTCGGCATCGTCCTGGATAATACACAGCGAATCTATCCAGATGTATCGAAAGCCAAGCTTGATTGTGAGTTGCATCGCCTCCCTAAACGTCTGAGGTATTTGTTTCCATGGGACACCAGCTATGCGTTTGGCTATGTTGTTTCTGGTGGTAATGCAGTTCTGATGCTTACCCCAGCAATGGCTGAGGGAGACGTAAGGGCTTCGCTGGTTGATAGGTTCAAACAATCGTGCTGTGATGTTTTCCTCGTTGTCACTGTTCAGCAACAGTATCCTTTTGGGTAATAATGGTCGCGCGGCTCGCCGACACGAGACATGGTTCGCCTTGCAATGCTTCAGCAAACCTGACACCCAGTTTAATGCTTTCGAAGATAGTGGATGGCCGCTGATGGATGTCCTTGGCTGGATGCTTTTCCACCCTTACTTCACGTCAGTGTCGCACCAAGACTAAATCCTGCCAAAAGCTTACGATGCGGTTGCAGACTGTAGTATTCTAGTTCCAGCTTAGGTCGATCATTGATGAAGTAAATCTCTAAGCGAAGTGTGTCCTGGAAGGAGCCGCGCGACTTGTCATGGCATCGCGCATACACTCTGCGTATGTCACGCTGCCACGACCATTCGGACGTTTCAGACTGTCGAAGGCCTTCGAGGATGACGAGGCAGGTATCACAACGCTTGTAGAAAGCGGATCGCACGAGTTCCTGGGGTGTGAAGTTGAAGGCTAAGCGGGCATCGTCCTCGTCTTTTCTCACGAGGTCGTGACAAAGCGAACACCGAATCATGGCGAATGTACCCACTCTTTGTTGCTGTTTTCTTCATCGTCCGTGGCAATAGATTGAAAATGCGGCTGGGCCATGCCGCGCTCTCTGGACGCCAGACGAAGCTGACGTTCGGTAAGAAGCGGGGGGTGTAGCCCTCGTGGCCCCCATCCTCATCTCACTTTCGTCGGACTTCGGCCGTCATGATCGTATTGCTCACGCATCGTGGCTGGGAGCGCGCCCCAAAAGCCATGAGTGACGGCTTGGCGAAGATTGACATTGTTCAATGGCACAGGATTGAACGCACTCTATCCCGCTGACTCCTCTCGGGGAAGCTGCAGCGGGGCCAGGTCTGTGTCGGGCCGCCTCAACACCTGGATACTACAACAACACCATCGCTCTGCATCACATACATCCATCCTTTAACCTGCTAAAAGGGTTGAGTCCGGGAACTTTGCAGTGCGTTTCATTGTAATATTGCTTACGTGAACTAAGTTCAAATTCTACAGCCTTGTACAGAGACGCTCGAGATCGATTTGTTCTTGTTCAGTGATAGACTTTGATCTCCTCTATCTTTCCATTGTGGAGGAGCTAGGCCTAATGTCCGGTAATAGGAGCTCTGTGCTCAAATCGAACGTACTGAGATAGCCCTTCTTGCTCAGTATCTTCTCCACGACTGCTCATAATTTCCGACTTGAATGCGGCACTCTTGTCATCCTCAACCCTCTGATCGCCTCTTATCAATTGCTTGTTCCATTCTAATGGCTTCTCGCTCAAACGATTCGAAATCGGATGGACCCGCGGCACGATTTACTCTTCGCAGAGTTTCTTCGTGGAAGCAAAGCGCATGATCCATTGATCCCAATGCATACTCTACTTTTTCTTGGTCGTTGTATTTGACTT
>Ga0265780_10002650_pt1 | contig 24035 bp, 29 predicted proteins | sample P1T30metagenome_FD_192432 | JGI IMG/M metagenome (GOLD analysis project Ga0265780, IMG submission 192432) | Plant litter microbial communities from East Loma Ridge, Irvine, California - P1 T30 | ecosystem: Environmental > Terrestrial > Plant litter > Unclassified | place: USA: California... | reverse complement strand
AGCCACAAGAAGCATAGCGTACCTGGTATTGTCTCTACACTTGGACTCCCCATATCGACGTACCAGCAGGGTCTTCGAAAAGCAACGAAGACCTTCTGGCACTGACGGAAAGGAGCCACAAGTCTGTCGATCTTGGCGAACAGCCTTGCGCCCAGGGCACCGCCCCCAACTTGGAATCCCCATGGCCGTCTCCACAGTCTCTACTACAAATTGGCAGATCCACTGACATCATCGCAGACAGCTAACCTCATGGACAATTTGCGCGACGACCGAACACAGCCGCATTTTCACGATTGCTACTTTCAGGCCCTTCACAATGACATAGCCGTATCTTTTCAGGAAATTCTGGGTGTTGATATCGCTTAGTACGTTTCACGAAGATGCCCATGAGTGTTGTTTTGGGTTTGAAGATATGGGCCGCAGAGGAAGCATACCTGGATTTGACCATCGCTTCATTCTTGGGACTGAGGGCCTTGAGGGCCTGATGCTATCATCGTGAGGGGTCAGGGAGGGAATGAAAAGGTATATAAATGTTGTGTTACTCGACGTACTGAAGGATATCATTACATCACCATCACAAATCATCAGCATCTTTCCAAACATTCTACAACGCCTACTTCCACACTCAATTATCCCACTTCCGCACCCAATCATCAACAATGAAGACCTTCAGCACCGCCGCTGTATCCGCCGCTGCGGCTCTACTCTCCGAACAAATCAATGCCAGCCCAGCTGCACCACCAGCTTCCCTCTCAGGACGTCAAGCTCAAGTAGGAGCAGCGGTCGCACAGATCGTCGCACAGATTGTCAAAGGAGGAAAACTTGCGTTTCCCGAGCAAGCCTTCGCATGGTATGTCACTACTAGAAGACTGTCGCGTCACTATACACTGACATCAGCAAGGGACTACAATAAGTACCGTGGCATGTGCATGATCTCAATGGAGACCACAGACGGCGCTAATTGCTATGCCAAAGTCACCTGCGATGACGGTACGTTCTTGACACACCGAGCAAGCAAATTGTATGATTAACGCACTCCAGGCGAGCGAGAGTACAATGCCGGCGGAGCAGGCTGGAACGTGTGCTTCCAGGGAGGCCGCCAGTACTTCAGCGATCCCCGCATTGGCGACTTCAGCATCACTTTCACTACCAAAGACGTGAACGGCCAAGGTCTTACCGGGCCAGTGCTGCAGCTCGCAGATGTCGGTAACTGGCAAGAGATACCAGTGCAGGACCTTGCGGATGCGCACCAAAAGTATCAGGATTGCGATGGCACGGGTGTAGGCGGCACCACGCCGAAGGACTGCGCCCAAGGCCCATATCTCTGCACCTTCCCTACCGGTAACAACGGACCCAAGGTTGGGCGAACCAGGAAATACGCTTGCGGCATGCCCAAGCGCGGAAAGAAATTCGAGGGCCGCCAGGTCGAAGAGCACCCCGACGAGGAAGGGTGGCAGGTTGAATCCAACATCCCCGCGCCTAACGGCTATGCACCAGGACAGTGCGGCGTGCACATTACGCAGTACCAGAAGCCGGAACCATCCAAGGATGAGTACTCGCTGGCCGCTCAGGTCTTCGACGCGAATGAAGATGAGGTTGCGAGGGTTGATAAGACGGTGGGCCCGAAGCTTAGGATTACGTCGAAGCTTCCGAAGGCGGTTACAGTTACGGCTAAGGCGGTTGATGGGGATGCGTTGACTGTGGAGTATGATGGTATTCCGTTTGATACTGTCTCGCCGTTTTGCGTTGTTGGTGGGTATGATAGTGGGAAGAGGGAGATTGACTGTGGGTTCTTGTGCAATTAGACCTGGAGGAGAGCGAAGCGGGATTAGTTTGCGGGTTTCAGTGGGAATGAATCCGAGAAGGAGCGAAGGTCATGTATTCTCTTTTGTTAGCAACTTTACTTGTATGTGCGATGCGCGATTATTTTGCATTGTTTTTGTTGGACAGTAAGGGTAGTTGACGGCAGTGAATGAACTACATTCAGGCCTCAGCAGCCGTTGGCGGATCGCTTGGAGGAAATCATCAGCCGCACCCAGCCAAGGTGTCTTCCGTGCAAAGTAGTCAGAGCACAGTGGAATAATGGGCTCGAATTTGGTGTTTTGACTATGGCCAAAGAGAACTGCTTCGCACCAGGGCCACTTACGCGGCATATTGAAATCGTCACGGGCATCTACTTTTTCGTTTCCTGGAAAGTCGACTACATACTTCGAACTGCCCGCAGTTTCCAACAGGCCTGGGGCAACGACATTTCGTACACGATCTGGCTCAACAATCCGCCCACTCAAGATACTGCAGATCACGATGCAGAAGACGCAAAAGCGTTCTGTCTAGCGAAACGACACCTGGATTTACGGCATCAGACCATCATGGAAAAGGATTCTACCCAATCTCCCACTACCCTTAGGAGACTTCAAGTGGACAACTTGATATTTGTTAGCCCCCCAATGAAGACACTCTCGCGTTGTCCTGTATCCTGGGCGTCGCGTATTTCCCATTACTCATACTAGCCCCTCCAACATGCGAACTCCATACGTATCTTACGAGTGCTACCTGGAATACCAAGTGACGACATACTGTGTACGTTCGAGGAACACCGTATGGGTAGTCTTGCCTATCTCGCTTTGTCTTACGCGTGGGGCGAGCCAATCTTTTCGGAGCATATCCATGACATCGCCACAGGCAATTCTACACGTATCACTTCAAATCTTCACGCCGCTCTCCAAACACTACGTCGCCGCGACCAAGACTTATACATATGGATCGACGCTGTTTGTATACATCAGTCGAGCATGCTCGAACGAAATCATCAGGTCAAGAACATGGCCAGCATATACCGTCAAGCCTCTGAGGTACTAGTGTGGCTAGGCCAGGAGGACTCTGGAGACATTATGTCCTTCTTCGCAACACTTTGTCCGACATCGGGAGAGGAGCTGACCTGTACCCTATACTTTGATGATATGAATGTTGATGAAGGTCGAGATGCCGACAACATCCGCGAAGCTCTCAAGTTCACCGCATCTCGGCGTCACAGAAAGAAACTCATTCTTGAGTGCAACAGAGCTGCAATTGGGGCATTCTTTGACATGCCGTGGTTTACCAGAGTCTGTGTCATTCAAGACTTCCTCCTAGCAAGAGACGTCATCTTCTTCACGGGCGAAGAGCACACATCTTTATACTTCCTTCAACGAGCTATCAATGTGCTATTCGAGCACCACGACTTGCTTCAAAAATGTCACTATGACCGGGTACATGGCAATTGGGACAAATACCTTGACGCCATCCGTTCTGCCCGTGAGCTTATCGAAAGCCGTCAAATGATCTTACCGACAAAGAAACGAACCTCAAAATCATTGTATCAATGCTGTCGCATGTTGATTGACAGATCATGTTCTGACAAGCGAGACAAGGTATACGCCGCTCTAGGTTTGGCAAAAGATGATTTGGGCATCACGCCGGACTACAAGAAGAGCTTCGATGAAGTCTGCATCGACTTTGCAAGGAGGAGTATTCAGTCTGAAGACTTCTCTGTTTTGCATTACTCGGACAAATCATGGTTAGACGACGCCTGTAGCAGCTCAAAGCCCTCTTTCGTCCCTGACTTGCACGCTGAGCACTCTCGCCCATTGCCCGCGCCACTAGGTGGAGCCGACAGTCCCTCTTACGAGGCCGGAGCATTACGTCAATCAGCCGTGTACCTATCAAAGTCGCTCACCATTGACATAAGAGGCGTGCGCGTCAATGTCGTTGGCCATTTAGAATCATTCGCGGAAGTTATCACTGACCTTCCTTTCGGAAGAGGCAGTCCTTTCAAGACTCAGTTCAACGAAGCATATCAACGCGTTCACGTGATATACAACGGAACATTTGGTATTACCGGTGATCTTGCTTCCAAGTTTGCAAGCTTCAAGCTCGCTTTCTGGCGCACACTGCATCTTGGCAAATGCCCGCGACGTAATGAAGTGCAGTACATTGCAAAGACTGACTTTCGATTCTTGGACCTCGCGGATCGTACCAATATCACTGAGTCGCTTAAGAACCGTGTCTTCTTCATGATTGAGCTAGGTTTCATCGGTCTGGGCCCGCCGTGGCTAGAAGAGCAAGACACAGTTGTGGTCTTTGATGGAGCGGAGACACCCTTCATACTCAGACCGTTCTGGAATGAAGATGGAATTGAGAGATGGAAGGTGATAGGAGATTGCTACCTTGAAGGCTGGATGGATGGCAGATACTTCAAGTTCGAAATCGCAGACGATACGTCGCATGATGCAAGCGGTCCCTCAGAGAGCAAGCGAGACGGTGAACCAGTCGAAGGCAATGTACTCAAAAACGAATTCTTCTAACTAGGCTAATCGACACTGGAGACAAGTTTCAGGAGATTTTCAACGCAGCCCCGAATTTTGATGCACCTCCGACCGAGCTCGGCGACGTGCACAAGCAGCATCGGCGTACCTGTAACCCCACGCAAGGATTGCACCACCCAAGTTCTTTCCTGACCACAATCTCATGCACGTTCGGGTACGTCGACCACTAGCGATGCACCAAACATCACGACCCCGGCCCGGCTCGTGTTCCCGTTTCCCCACCTTTCAGCCATTCACGCACTCGCAAGGCGCAAACGCGGGTATCCGCGCACATGCGGTGCGTTTGCTAGGCTGGATGATTTCATCGCTTGCGCTCGCTTGTACATAGAAGATCGATGGCTTCCTCGTCTCAACCGCAACTACACAGTCGATACCGATACCAGATGTTGCCATCTAAAGACGCCGGTTTGCGCGTTACGGAATCGCCCGATGGCTCGCTTGCGACTGGACCCGATGTGCTTCATGGAGGGGACAATTTTACCAAGTCTTCATGGAAGAACCAGGGTAAAAGAGACCTGAAGCCTTCCTCGCACCGTGACACGTAAGTGCATTAGTCCCAAGAGTTTATTTTGTTACGATTCCACTCTTGTTTCAAGTCGTGGGCAAGGCCGAAAGTCTACCATGCTGCCTTTCGCATTTACAATTGTCGCTCAGGCAGTCCTGTCATTCTCTAACATCGTCATAGCTACCCCGGCGCCCTCTTTTTCAATATCTGCGCATTCATCCTGCCAGCACTCTATGGTACTCTGTCAAAGCTATGGGTTGCCAACATCGACTCATCCATGGTCGTCACCACCGATACGTACACTTACATCGGTGTTGTTGCGGAAGTTCTCAATGAAGGTTTACCACGCGCGGCCTACCTCATCATCGGCGACAAAACTCGCAGCTATAGCGAACGACTTCAGCTGACCCATACACTCATCACCTTCCAGGCCATCCTCGGCTTTATCATGAGCCTCGGTTTTGTTGGCGGTGCTTCAACTTTCGCAAAAGGGTTCGTTCCAGTAGAGGTTAGGGATGTAAGTGTCACATATGTCCGCATCGCAGCATTCTCAGCCTTCAGTTCCGCGATTGAGACGGCTGTCAACACTTCGACTCGTGCGCTCGACAAGCCAGATGTTCCGTTGGTAATCAGCTCTGTCAAGTTTGCCATCAACATCATGCTGGATCTGATCATCATCTCGAAGTTCCATGTCGGCGGCATCACGCCAAAAGTCAACATGCAGGCCGGCATAGCATTGGCGTGTAATCTGACCTCCGCGCTAGTCGGCTTGATGTACTTCATCTACACCACCAGCGTCAACCGCAAGTCTCGGAGCCGTACAGACGTCTCAGGCCCGAAGCTCAGCCCATCGCTCCCCGCGCTCGCCGTACTCTTCAAGCCAGGTCTCATACTCTTCGCCGAGTCCGCTGTTCGTAATGGGCTGTACCTCTGGCTCGTACACGGCATCGTCGGCCTTGGTAGCGACTATGCCACCGCATGGGGCGTCTTCTCTACCATACGCTGGGGCTTGATTATGGTCCCAGTCCAAGCTCTTGAGGCAACGACACAAACCTTCGTCGGCCACTCGTGGGGCAAGTTCCGCGCCACACTTGCAGCTGGAGACCCGTTGACGATGTTACGAGCATCTACACGGCAGATCTATAGCGTTGCACGGTGGGCGCTGTACTCCATCGTTGTAGTCCTATCGATCGAGGTGCCACTTTGCCTCATCATGTCCTTTGTCGGCGCGAAACCATTTGCGTACTACCTGTCTGGATCTGAGGAAGTGTCGCGCATCGCAGCGCGCATGTGGCGCACGGTCGACTGGTGCTACATCTTGTACGGCATCACGGCCCAGCTGTCCGCCATACTGGTAGCGACGCGTCCGAGGTGGTACTTGTACCAGTCTCTTGCGACGAACTTGCTTTACGTGATGCCTTGGGCTATAGTTTGCCAGGTCGTCAAGCTCAACGCAGGACATGCATGGACTTATCATAGTCTTGTTTTTGGAGGGACGCTCGTGTTTGCGTTCTTCGCCGTGGTCGCGATGGACGCTGCGTGGTTTATGAGGCTCAAGAAGGGGAAGATGAATTTGACGTCGGCGTAAGAGATGGCGGAACTAGAATGGGAGAAGCTGCACTGTAAGAGTCGATTCAGGCGGCGCTTGCTACTTTGAAAGAACTTCGCAATGCTATTGCGTTCGGGGGTGACTTGTGTGCGAAGAGGAAAGAGGAAAGAGGTCATGTTCATGGTTTCGCATATTGTGATCGCGCGCTTTGCTGAAGAATGTTTTTTACGCTCTTCGAGAGCTTGAGACAGATTTGATCATACTCTCTCTGTGAAAAAGCCACCTTCGTGAGAACATTTCGTTCATGCTCATTCCTGGATCTTGAGAAAGATTCTCGTCTCATTGTCCTGCAATCCCTGCCCCTCGGGCAGCAGCCTCAATTGGTAGTAAGGCAAATCATAGCTTGTCGAGTCGGCCTCATAATACTCCGCACCCCATGTAGTGGTATCAAAGCCTCCAAGGTACTTGTTCGGCTGCTTCTCCTCGCCAATGTAATGCTCGTAGAGTGTGGGCTGATCGCCGTCTACCAAGTACAGCAGTTCCGCATCGTACGGGTACGCAGAAAGGGCGACTGGGGTGAACTTGGTATCTCCAGGTGCACCGGCGGCATTAACGCTCGTATCGGCTAGAACTTCGACCTTCTGCGTGTCGGTGTTGCACTGGAATGCTCTGCGTGCGAGCCAGCTTTGGGCGTTGAGGGCGATCTGAACAAAGTTTTAGTCTCCGTCGGACCCAAACTCAGGGTTAGAGGTTGGGGCGCCTTACACGTCCAACTCGCATCACGGGTCCACGACTGCCGATAGCGATGGAGTAAACAGCCGACGATCCAAGATCATCGACATCAGGGTTTCCAGCATCTGTCGCTGTCAAGCTCCATGTCCCAGTAGGATAATTTGCGCATCCTGCGGGGAGGGCTTTGATGGTCACATCTGGGAAAGGTGATCGTCCGTGAAGATGAGGGAGAGAGCCGGCATAAGCGGTCGTGAGAATGAAGGCGAGTGTGGGCGCTTTCGCAATCATGTTGTTGATCTGAAGATTCCGAAGGTACACAAGCTGGGCTGAGATGGACGAGTAGAAGATGCAAAGACGTTTGTCGAAAATCCAGTGGGCCATAATTGACCAGGAGGCAAGAGACTCTTATACATGTTGATCACCGGCTCGTTCAATACAAGGATCCACTCGCCATCCAGGCACCGCATGTCTTTCAACCCGACATTCACGTTGGTAAACTCCGTGTCAGCGACGTCCTCTTGCACCATACTCAGTGGTGACAACCGGTGTACAGAAAGGGGCTGCGGCCTAAGCTATGATGCTCAATATGACCAAAAGAGACTAGGCCAGGAACGCCTGATGGTGCTTGACATCGACGCGAAGAGAAATCCAGGAGTTGAGGTTGGTAGCCTGGCTGGACGCCTTGTCGCGCGATTGGAGACATAGCTGTTGCTAACGGATTCAGGGAAAGCGCCGGCCCGGCGGCCTGATCTGCCTGGCCTAGTGACACCAGCAGTGTTAGGCGCCTTCCCGTTCTGACTTCAAATATAATCAAGCTTTCACAAGGCATATTCAACAATGCTTAGCATGTCGTAGTATTTCCAGTAAGTTTGAGCTCACTAGCTGCACGTTTTTCTGTTGCTTCGTACACTGAAGCCTTATTGACTTCCTCAACCTCGTCGCGAAGACAACTGTCTCGACGTGTGTTGGCGGGCAAGATTCGATCATCAAACCCATGGCTCATTATCGACTTTCTTTTCACTGACACCAGCATGGAACTTGTCGCTACCATCTGGAACTTTGTCAAGGCCGCCCAGCACTTCGGGAGTTGCGCTTTTCAGCACGTCGGTCTTGATTGCGCGCTCTAAAACCACACTGCGTTACAGGAAAGCATTTTTGCCAGTCTGCATTTTCTGGGTAGACGTCGGGAAGCGGTAAACTGAACGGTGATGCCTTGCAGTAACTCCGGAGAGCCCAAAATCGTAGGTGGCAAGAGGACCATGATATTTGTTTTGGTCACAGACTGGCATCACCTATCCACATGGTGTGGGACTTATATCCAACGCAGTATCGTTGGAGACCACCATACTTTGCCTTCTTCGCAACGATAGTTGCATGTAGAAAGGTATGGAAGAAGTTCAGCAATCATGAGCACGTTCACTTCTGGGGTAGCGTGCCCCGCAATTGACTTAGTTTCCCACATCGAGATTGTATGGCCATGAAGATACACCCCTCATCACAGGACAACGATTTATAAGCTATGCTCTATCAGAAGTTACTACCAAGGGGTCGGGTTTGTACTATCCTCGCCCTTCTCCAGTGCCTTTTGTTGAGAGCGGAGCGCAACCGGGAGCCTGCAAAGGAGCAAAGCGCGCGGTCGAGCGCGGACGATGGCAGCGGTCTTTTCGTGCATGTCTTTTGTCATAGATGCACACAGTAAGAGATCCGCGAAGCGATGGGCCTTGCTCAACAGGGTGTAAGAAGTGGTGGGGTAGCAAAAGGCCTCAACCTCTTTCACTAGCTAAATAAATCAATGGCGAGGAGCGTCACGTCATGTCATTCGCGTCTAGATTCAACAGTTCCAATGCAAAGATAACGCGCTAATCAATTCAAGAGATCTCAAGCCCTACCAATGTCGTATTCTCATAGATCTTGCTTCCCTGTAGGTGCGCTGCTCAATATATTAGAAACAGCTGAATGTGCACTTTGCTCGTGCATCTTTCTTGTAAGCCAACGGGCGAGCAAGTATGCAGCTATCCTAGAGCTATGCCATGTTCTGTAGGCTATGACGCCCTCGCTACCAAACAAAAGAGTCTCGTTGCAAGTAGAGGCGACTAGGTCTCGGTTTCGGACGTTTCGACGGCGCTATATATTTTCCCCGGGAGATCCGGCATGATCTGGACGAACGATAGATCAACGAAGCTGATCGTGCTAGCGCTGCGTTGACGATCTGATGATCTGATTCGGCAATCTCTGTGCGCGATTTGAACTGCGCGCGTAAGCAGTACGAGGTGTGTAACACCACAACGGGGAGCATAATTGGCATTCTGAAGGGAAAATTTAATACCGAGAATCACTCGGTATTACCGCAGCAGTTTTTCTATAGCTGAGAGTTGTATGGCTGCTGCTTCGACAACGTTGATGCTGGCGTGTAATCCACTAGCCCACTAGCGTAAATCTGAACTTCATCCCTACGTGGGGCTACTGATTCTTGTTCTAGCTTAGCTCTGAGTCGGACGGGTAAAACAGTTTGATCAGTGACGGTTGCCGCATCCACCCCGCGCTGCGCTTCTTTTGCGAGCTCTGCGGTCGTCACCGAGCTTTCTTAGACATAAAGATCTTCACGCGACATGAGATGTTGGGCCCTGGCACCGCATACTTATCCAGTGTTGGCGAAGAATCTGTACATGTAGCAAGCCGATGATGTCGCCCCAAGTTCGATGTAAGTCTCCGACCGACAGCGTCGCATGTACCAAGATTTCCAAGGTTGTTACCACCGCGTACGGACTACAATGAAGTAACGTACCATGCACAGTGACGAGATGCACATAGACGAGATGCACATAGACGAGATGCACATAGACGAGATGCACATAGACGAGATGCACATAGACGAGATGCACATAGACGAGATGCACATAGAACTTAGACACTCTTAGATCTATAGCCGAGCAATAGCAATAGCAATGCTTGGCTAGATCCCAGGCTCAAGCGATCGAGAGAATGCGATTGGCTTACTTGATTGGCGCATCTCACGTTCATGGGCTTCCCGTTGCTATACATCGTACGTTATCGAATGCGAATAGCGCAGCGACTAGACCAGTAAGTAGCAATCGAGCCTCGTGAATACCGCCCAACAATGCAAAACCAACCCAGCGACGTACATCTAGACGTTCTTGAACCAAAAGGAATGGAGGATCAACGCACATTCTCCGATCGTACCATGATAGCAAATCCATCGGGATACCATGAACAGAGCACAGGGCACGTCACTGTGAATATATAACTGACCATCCTGCCCGCTTGAATCGATATCACACAGTCATCAATTCGATAATTTTATATCTCTTCATCATTCTACTTCCCTTCCATCTTACGACCACTTCACCGCCATCAAAATGAGGTTCTCCCTTTTCGCCCTCCCAGCTTTGGCTGCTTTCGCCTTCGCTGCTCCCGTTTCTGGGGTCTCCGCTGTCGAGAAGCGCGGAACTGGCTCTATGCTCGGAGACCTCCTCATGGGCCTCAACACTGAAGTCAACACTCTCTGCGCCCACATGAAACAGACCGCCCATGCTGTTCTCGCCAACGCTAGCGAAGACGAGAAGAACGCTGCCGTCCAGTCCGTCATTACCGACATCAGCAGCATCACTGCCGCCATCGCTTCCGCCAGCTCCAAGATCACCGCCGTCCAGAAGCGCGACATTGAGGCTCGCCAGAACCTGGGCGACCTGCTTGGATCCTTCAACGGTCAGCCTATGGTCTTCGCCAAAATGCTCACCAGCCTCGTCCAGGAGATTGATCCAGCTCTCCAGTCCGTACTTGGCACCTTCTCTCTGGGTGAGTATCCTTCTCGTGCGGTCCCATGTGCAACAAGAACTAACATCCATCTGCAGGTCAGATGAGCGCCGCTCTCCAACCTCTCCTTAAGGACATGCTTCCAGGTCTTATGACCAATGTAGGCAACCAGGTCGACGGCCTCTCTAGTGCCCTTTCCCCACTCCTCACTGGCGTCAGTGGCATGCTCTCCCCACTCCTCATGGGCCTCGGAATGTAGACGTTGCAATCGAGAACAGTATTTGTAGGACAAAAGGCGACGCAAAAAGCATCTAGGTCATGTCATGACTTCGCGTATAATTAGAATAATGTTACCCTTAATCACGGCCTCTGGTTGGACTAGATAGGTCATATACTTGGATTGATCATTCATCTTTTCTAGATCTTAATCAGTGATCACTTTCGCTCCATATACTGCTGTGTTCAAGTCACCGTTCCTGATGGGACGCAGTTCCGCCGGTTCTAAGCGTTTCTATGAGCGTTGATGACTACTCTGTCATCTTTGCCGACAATACAGAGAAAGTGGGAAAGGTGTCCGACAAGCTTGCAGACAGTGCATGTTGGTGAAGGTCTTGGGCGGCACAAGAGGTTTTACTCGGCAAATCTGTGGTACTGCTTGTGAGAAGCGAGGCACATTGCCTGCTCGCACTAGCAAAATTGTATCGACCTCATTAAAAGTAGAGGCTTTCGAAAGCCTGTTAGACCTGCTCTTCTGCAGTAGTGAAGCAAAAACCAGCGAACCAGAATACGCTCGGACTAATCAGCCACTGAATTGGACGATTGGCATATTATCCAATGGCTTCATCGCTTCCGCAACGAATCGTGCGCAATACGCCGCGATCGCATTAACTCGCTTCTTGCGTTGTAATCGTCAATGTGCCCTCGACGTCAACTACATCATGTCTCAGGAGCAATTGATGCGCCAGGTCCTGCGTGTGCAGGAAGGAGCGATGTGTCTGTGTACTGTAGATATCTGCGAATACCCAGGCCCTGGACAATGTCGAGCGTCTTCGTGACGAAGACGTGGCGACCCCATTTGCCGAGGTTCATGTGCATGGATGTGCATAGAGGTCAGCAATTTGCCCGCTTTCCAGGACCAGGACCGTGGTATGAAGTACACACCATCGTCGTGAGCTCATCCGTCGAATCTCGCGAGAAACTCTCGAACAGGGGAATGCCTCCCTCGAGTTCACCCACGGTCCATCTTATGTCGAAGCTGGAACAGCACATCAGCTTACCGAGGGCTTGGCTTATACACGATTCCAGCGACGAAACAACAAATCGCGCAATTGCTTCGCGCAAACAGGGGCCGGCATCAATATAATGTCAGCCTATCCACTATATCAAACCTTCAAGCTACAACAGCAAGAAGGTCGGCCTTTTTGGTCCAACATATGACTCTTAGCGAGTGGAAGGAAGTGTCTCTACTTCGCTTCATTCTGCGTAATTTGATCGAGGTTTTGCAAGATGACATGGACACCAAATATCTTGGTCTGAAGGCCTCAGGGAATCTTTGGCCGAGTCATTCGAATTACGGCTCACGTGTGAAGCGAAGTGAATGTTAAGTGACGGCGTCTGAGAACCGCAAAGGCGCCAGTCGTTCACTGGCAGAACTTGTATATTTCACAATGCCGTTACATTTTCACATGCCGCTTTCACAGCATTGCTACTACCCATATATACATGCAATCACCGGCCTCACATCAGCTCTTCCATCTCATCAAACAGCGCTCACTATCTACTCGCAATCTCAACATAATTATTGACCCAGACTTCCCTACCAAAAAGATCAATCATGTCTAGCAACCAGACAGTGGAGACAGCTCACGTGCCCATGCGCAAAGACAACGAGTACGTTGAATTTATAATCTCCTTTTCGGTGTACTATGCTAACTTACTTGTAGCTTCATCCGTTCTCCTCTCATCAAAACCATTATTGGCGAGGGTGAGGACCAAGAAGGATTCGATCTTCACCGAGACATCATCACCGAGAAGTCACCCTTCTTCAAGAGCGCGTTCAGCGGACGTTGGAACAATAGCGAGACACGCAAGGTCGATTTACCGCACCGGGATCCCAAGTACTTTGCCATGTACCTCGAAGCCGTGTACACGAACAAGATCTTGCTTCAAGCCTTGACCTACGACGATCAAGACATAACGCGACTGTGCAAGATCTACGTGATCGCCGAGGAGATGATCGATGCGGCTACGAAGAATCTGGTGCTTCAAGACATGAAGCGCGCAATCTGTCTATTACACGACGGATGCTATTGATATCCTGACTAGCACAATTTCAATATGATCTACAGCGGAACGCCCTCCTCTGAAAATCCTGCCCGGCGGTTCCTGGTTTATCTATGGCTTCTCTGCTGGGACAAGGACGACGTACGAGACGATAAGGACCTCCTACCTCAGGAGTTCCTCGCGGAGATCTTGCAGGAACTTATGGTCAATGGCCGTCCCTGCAAGCGTGACATGCCACACACGTTCATCAAGATGGACCAGTCGTGGAGGAGCTGGATGAGGAGGAGTAAGCGATTTGTAGTGTATCAGAACGGAGGTATGAGTATGAACAGCATGGTAGAACTACGGAGAGCTATGGGAAGCCGTTTACGGTAGTAAATCTAGGACATTAGTAGTGAAGTTGAATGAAGCACCGTAATCGCGAGAAATCTTCCGCATCTATGAGCTGGGGTTGATTGAGAAATACCATTCACTTTTCCTTGACGGCACGGATTTGTTGTGCGCAATTAAAATGGCATTGAACATGTGTAATGAACATGCTTTTACGAGAAGAGCAACCACCGAGGACGTCCTGATTGTGCTAAATCCGAGTTCGAATCTTTCATGCTTTATGTCGAACCAACGAAGCTCATGTTCATTTGTCCTACCGCCGGTGGTATGCCAGCCACATTCAAGAAGCCTTTCTCTACCTATCTGAGATTGCTAGCTCATCACCCTTGATAACAACGTAGTGACCAAAAGCTATCGGAAAGGCGTGTAGTTGACCATGTGCTCTATCACCAAATGCACTCTTGACTAGATCTGCCGATGTTGGACCTGTGCATGTCAACACCATACATGTACTACCGTGGATTCGCACATACCTAAATCTCGTGGTAGCGGTCGGCCAGCCGAGCCGCAGGATACAGCTTCGTGGTCGCGCGCTCCATTTCGTCAGCCACCAGGGTCCAGAAGTTACGCTCGACCTTCGCAACAGCGTCCATGAGCTGGTCCGTCTTCTCTGCGGTCTCCAGGTCACCGAAATCGTCCTCGCTCACGAGCTTGCGCATGTTCGACTCGAGCTCCTTGGCGTTGTCGTAGTTCTTGACGCGCTTCTTGCCGGCCTTGCTGATCGTGCCGGTGCCCTTGTTGCTGGCGTACTCGTTTGGGTTACGTAGATGTCGATAGTCCTTAGGATCTACAACAAGTCAGTGTACATCTCCCATGCAGCTCGTACGTAGATTGTCTCACCGAAGCCGAGCTCGTTCAAGGGGACGGCGATCTTGGTGGCGCTACGCACGAAGCGGCTGTAGACGGAGGATGCGGTGAGCTCACCCGCCTCACCACGGTTTTGCCGCTCTTGGTTGAGGAAATTGGCGATGTCGGCCCAGCCCATGTTCTGCTCTGAGCGCAAAGACTTGATGATCTGATCTTCGGCGTCGTCATCTGCGGATGGGCGCTTGAGGTCTATCTTGTCGAAAGGCTGGAGAACTGGGATGTTGTTCTCAATCTTAGCCTTGATTGCGCGGACGCGAGTAAGGCCATCCATTTTGTTGGCGGGTAGTTTGCGAAGGATGTTGGAGAGGTAGTTGAGCTCGGTGACGCTCTTGGCGGTGAGAGGGTCGTCGACGATGTCTTGTTCTTCGTCCTCAGCCACGAATAGACCTGGTGAGTTATTGCGGTGCCGCGGAGATGTGTGGTTTCTGGTGGTTGGTGGGGTAGGAGGAGCTGGGTCGTCGTCGTCTAAGTCAGGTGAGTGCAGATCCGCGAGTGTGCTCTCTCAAACTCACCACCTTGCTCGGAACCAGCGGTTGGGCGAGAGAAACGGACAGCCTTCTTCGCATGCTTGCCCTTGTTTGTTCCTGTACCACCTATCGAGCCTTCGCGAGAGCCGGCCTTGTCTTTGTCGAACACGATCTCCCGACTGAGATCTGCGATATCGAAGTCACCGTCGCTGTCAAGGTCGGCACCGCTACGAGACTTGCGTGGCGTACCCCAGTCATCGGAGTCGTAGAAGCTATTCAGGGACGTCAGCCACTTCAAAAAATGGTTGGAGAAGGCTAGGGAAAGATATGTGCTTCTGGGTGAGAGCTGTGAGACACGCGAGGCTCTCCAGGCCCTGCCATCGCAATACAGACGACACTTTCGAGAACCATACTGGCGAGCGTAACGTGTTTGTTGCAATGCAGGCAGCCCAAATGCTAATTTGCGGTGGCTACAAGATGAAGTGTCGCGGCAGAGATTATCCATACCTGCTCTTGGAGGCGACATCGTTCATCGGAGTGTCCATTATTACAACAACAGTTGGAGGTCTGCGATCTAAAGTCTGGATCTGAACCTTGGATCTGTTAGCAGACCCCGAATGATGCAGCAGTAGGGCGTGGAGAAAATGGTCAAGCTTACCGGGATGAGGTGGGCTGGAGAAGACAATGCGTCGTGGGAGACGAGTTGTGCAAAAGTTTTACGATTGTAGTCACCGAGACGCACGTGCCTACATGTAGTGAGTGCGTTACGCAGCCTATTGCGGTGAGCGGGCCAGTCAATGGGCGCTGCCATTCACGGATAGCTATTGTACTTTCTCAAACGCAGGCTACATTTCGGGAAAGTGCAAACAGCAAATGACCGCAGAAACTCTTAAAGAAGATGGGTAAGAGCGACGTGACTCACGCGATCACTTCTGGAATGTACGCATAGAAAGAGAGCAAGACTTACTGAGTGGGATGTGAAGATGTGAATTGCTGAGCGTAAAATCAATTGGCAAAGTCAAACCTGAAACTCAAAAGGCCATGCAGCGAAAAGATCGGAACGACATAGATACAACATACGCCAACAGACGACATGAGTTTGTGAACGTAAATTCTCTCCTCCGTCATCGATTCAGGCCCTCTACATCCCGCTCTTTCTCTTGATCCAGCATCCGAACGTCCCGGAGAGCTCACTCCTCGTGATCAAGCGCCAGCAAACGCCCTCAACAGCAATCCCAGTCTCTAGATGCGGCACACAACATGTACCAGGCGTTCATTCATCGTAGTGCGAGGTATGTAGCTTCGGCCCTAATCGCTTTCCTTGCAGACTCATCGACCCGCGACTCTTTGCTTCGCGTCTCGGTTGTCCTTGTAGTTCGTTTCGATGGAAGAATCTTCTTGATGAGCGACTTCGTCGACGCCATCGTTGAGACTGATTTCATGGACATTGCGTCCTTTTCTGACATGGTGCTCATGCTTGTTCGTGGTATAGAGCTCATTCTGGGAATAGCGGGATGCTGACTTGGAAGTCTAGATTTCTGTTCTCTTCCGAAATGCGCAAGGGTGGAGAGTGATGTTTGTACGAGAAAGAAGTACAGAAGTTGAAAGCCGGTGTGCTTATGGTGACTTGTTATGGAGTGGTAAGACCGGACGTAGCGGCAGGCCACAAGGCTACCTTTATAACTTCACTTCGCGCAAATCGACTCACCAACCCACGTTTGAGTTCAGACCAGCGCGCGCGACGTTTGCGATTCGCTGTTGAGTAGGCGGCTGCGCACCGTTTGCGCCGGCTCAGCCCCAGGCCGACGTGGGCCTCGCAGCACCCGTGCAGCTTGCTCATTGAGTTACTGCGGTCGGCGAAATGTATTATACAAAGGGCGCCCTCGTCTGTTGTGACCATAAATGGTATAAACGAAGAAAGGGCTGAGTAGTGGCGTTTGCTTGACTTGCATCTAGATTTGAATGTAAGCTAGGCAGGACAGAGCTTAGTGACTGCTCAAATAGACGAAACTATCCGCGGTCGATGGGCCTGCTTACAATGTGGCACGTATTCATCGCACTGCGCGCTCAACTTGTACACCGCGCGGAGACTGAGTCATTGTGAGTGGAACTTGTGGGTGGATTGGTGAGAGAACTGATACGCTACTCTGGCAGACATCAGATTCCACTCACAGTCATGTCTATCTCGAAACACGAAAGGTTCGATCTGCTATATATGTACATTATGCCTCTACAGAAGTACCCATTTTTTCCGACTCAGACAAGCTCTAAGCCTTCCACTTGTAACACGATGAGGAGTTCTTCGCTGGCGCGAAGGTTGAGCCAATCTCTCCCCACTTGATCTTGCTGAAAGTCACAGTTGGTCGCGGCTCAACTGTCTTGATGTACTCGGGGTTACCCTCGCCAACAAGGCAAGGTCCAGACTCACCAGAGTCCAACCAAGTCATGTTACCGCCCTCGTCCCACCAAACGCTGAGCGCGAGGACGCTGCCGCGGGTAAGGGCCCCACCCATGGCGGGGAGACCACCGAGTCTGTTAAAGCTTTCCGTGCCGGAGCCTTGCGCATCACAGAAAGCCTCGGTCATGGTGACGTTGACTTGAGTGTTCTCGACGACGATGCCGTTCTGGACATACTTGCGGACAATGGCTTTGAGAATCCCGTCCTCAGCAGGGAACTGGGTAACGACCGTGAACGGCTTGGTGGTATCGACTTTGAGGCCCGGACCATACAGCGTCTTGTCGTTGCGGTTCTTGTATGGATTGTCACTGCAACCCCACTTGTCGCACACTCCAGCCGGCCCCGGCTGTAGGCACTCGTCTCCCGTGCAGGTAAAGATGCTCTCCGTCGAGCAAGGATGTGGTGCAATGCTGTTGGAGCGGGAGTTGGCCTCCCAGATGTCCATCTCGTTACAGCAAACACCCTCAGCATCGATGTTTCCCTGTTCTGTCTTGAGTTGCGATTCGGCGAGAGAAATTTATCAGACTTACTTCGCCATTGATCCATGGTGTAACGTAACACTGAGCGTCGCAGTATCCAGTACCATAAGCTGCTCCTCCCGGGTTGAGTTTGGACTTCCCACCATCTGCCCTCATCTCCGAGAGGTAGAGAGCGCCGTTCATGCCGCAAGGCAGGCGCGAGGTGTCGACGTCGAAAGACAACTCATTGCCGGTCAACTCCAACATCTCGTAGTTTTCCATATCCTCTGCAAGCAGATAGACACGCGGGGTTACGAATTCGCCAGCAGGGTTGTAGAGGTCCAATCGCATGCTGTCGCCAGTCGTGAACACGCCGCCGGTGCTGTAGTCCTGGATGGGTTCCAGCACGCAGTTGCGGGCGCATGATTCCTTATCCGGACAGGCGATGGGGTCGGCGCCGCTGCCCCAGTCTCCACATCCGAGCGCTGTGTTGTTTCTTTGGTGGATCTTGTGAGACGCAGCATCTAGGACGATACCAGACTTCAGTGGCTTGCAGCCGCCGGCGGTGGTGCACTTGTAGGTGGTGAGGCCAGGATGGACTTCCTTGCCTACACCAAGTGATTGAGCAGCAGCCAGACCCATAAGGGCGGCGGATAGAAGTGTGCGTGCAGACATCGCGGAGGAAATGCTAGACGTAGATTGAAACGAAATCTATCAAATCCTTGAATGTCTCACAAGACAGCTCGCTATCTTTATATGTCGTCGAAGGTGGAGACCATGGACCGCAGCCAAGTAGTCGTTATGAACCACTGTCATACCCATGCTGTTTGCCATCGCATATATTGGACTCTGGAGCCGCGAAGTGGTCGTTCGCATGGGGTCTGGGGTAGTACATGGGGTGCGCTACTTAGCGATGTCGAACTACATTGGCCTCGCAATCAAGGTGCAGCAAGACTAGTAGAGCATCAATAATACACATCTGGTCCATCGCTACGTCTCCAGATCCAATGCTGGGGTATCTGCACGACGTTATTGGCTGCAGCCCTGCCTCGGCCTCATGTTCGGGTTGTGGCCGTTTCGAAGGCTTGTCCACAGGGGCGGGCGCTCTGAACAACGGACCGGAAGAACATGCGCAGAAGTTTCTTCATATCAGAAGCAACGTTGTTATTTGCCCGATTATATTACACTTTATTGCGGGGGCCCGCTTGACGCTGGAAAATTACCCGGCACCCCGGTTTTGCGGCTGCATGTCTGGATGGAGCAGGTCTATAGGTTAATGAAGAGGCTTGTTGATCCCTCGTGCCTGCAGCTATTGCTGGTGATGGTATGTGTGATGGCATGAGGCCGTCGTGCAGCCAGCCGTGGTGAGGAAGGAAAGGAGAAGGGGCGTGCAGACAGAGTGGTCAGATCTCGGTCTATGCTAGATTGAGAGATAGTAGCGGGAATAGCTACCCGAAATCCGAACCCTCCCAAATTTCCACCTTCACCACCTTTGGCCACGAACACAACATCATCCCAAACCTACGCCTCGTACAACTACGATCGAACACAACTCTTTGCTGCTGTCCCAAAGTCTCCGATTTCTGGAGCCACATTGCGCTCTTGCTCATTCTACGACGAGTTGAGGCAGGTGCTGACCACTTTCGAAAACAACACGCTGTTACGCGGCCGACGACACAAAGACAAAGGACAAAAGACAGCCAGGTCAAATGAGCTAAGAGGGTCCCGAGTCAGCAGGACTCCGAGTAGTCATGTGTATGTACGTACCTGCCCATCACATCGACATCGCAAGGCTGAGCCCAAATCATTACAATTAGGCTAGCTCATAGATCGCATGAATCCTGCGCATCCTCCGCAATTGTAGATAAGCGATCAGCAACGCCGTGAAAGCAATCGAAGTGCCGACGATGCCAAAGACGAAAGAGAGACTAATCTCTTGCGCGTCGCCAGACATTGCGCCCTGATTCTGAAATGCGTCGTCCTGGCGTGATGGCGATGATGAATTGCCGTTCAGCTGACGATGATGTTCGGTGATATTCAAGCTTGATGTAAATCGATGAGTCGACCGCAACGTCTACTTGTATGTATGATCCCAGATCCAGGAACTGCAAGGGTAATACACTGCAAACGCTTTGTTGTTGTAGAAGGGTTCGTCGTTTGCTGCGCGGTCTGGTAGGCAGGGTATGTAGTATGTTGTGTAAGATTGATGTGCTTGGTGTAAGGAAGAGTGTATGTGCGAATGGTAAGAGGGATTAGCGATATGCTGCGACTGTCACTGGAGTATGTAATAAAGATCAGAGTATGGACAGAAAAGAGTACCAAGCGGTCGAGGTCAATTATCTTTAAACACCAGCATATCCGTTCGATCTTTGGGCTGTGTATGTTTTGCCTTGCTTGGTGCGTCATTTCATCACCGAGCGGACATGTCAGTCCCGATGTCGCCTAGCCATGCCACCAACATGCTTAGAAGCCTATCAGAGGCATGCACGATTGTCAGCCTGTCGCCAGCCAAGCGCTTGAATGTTGAAATTCTGACGGCGAAAGGTCCTGGACAACGGGTTTGCCCAGAGACTCAAGATCTCGGGAGCAAATGCCAAGAAATTCAAGAAGCAATGCCCAGAGATCCAAGACACCGGCGCTGCTTGCGCAGCAGGTTCATACAGTGATTACCTATTGACAGTCCCGCTGCTGAAAGCTGCAGCGGGCCATAAGCACGGATACGATTCGGGAGCAAAGCTTGAGAGTATGTCTTCTGTTTGTTTCCATCAACGAGTCTATTGTGACAAACTCGGCTCTAGCTATTCCTGCCGCCGCGGAGCGATCGTGCCCCAAGTCGAGCTACGATTTATCCTATAGAAGAATTGAAGTCGATTAACGGTTTGCAACCATCCATCTGACATTTCCATCTCTACGCCAGTCCTTGGTGAGCGACTACGATATACCGTCCAATATCACTTTTCGTAAAGCGAGCATCGTTGCAAAACAAGCATTTGAAACGCTCAGGATTGTGAGTTGCATGGTAACTAGGCAATCAGCGACATCCAGTGCTCCTGAAGCTGGGTATGAACATACCTAAGCGATTCACTACTTTTGAAGATGCGTCCATAGCACACCGGACCTGCAGGTTTGCCATCCATCGTTGTTGCTGTTACGATGCGCGAAATCGATCCACGGATTCCGTTCGCAGGTCAGACGAATCAACAATAAAACGGGTCGTGTGTGGATGGTTGTTCTGGATGATCCATCGGAAAGGAGCGAGAGGCGTGTGTAGATGGATTTGCAGCTTGCTGGGACATGTACTGATGGGACAAGATCTTGGTAACCACCACGGACCTGCGGCGCTGTCTAGATCCGATGCGGGGTTCGCCAGATCTGATGGCGACGATCGTATCGAGCTCCCCACGGCCAACCCAGATGGTATATGTACTGAGGTGTAGAAACCTACGTTGATGTGTCTGAGCTCGATGTGGAAAGCGGTGAAGATGGCGGGTATTCTTTCTCAAGTTCGTTGAGGCGTTCCAGAATGTTGGCATGGCCTCCTTTTTGAGCGTACCACATTAGCGAGTGTCCCCATATGTCCGTTCTGTCGAGACTGCTGTAATCCTGCGCTAGCAACAGATCTAGCATTTCGAGATGACCAGCTTCTGCCGCGTAATGGCATGGAAGCCTACCAGCGTCGTCTTTGGCGTATATTAGATCAAAGGTTTCTAGATGTTCAAGGAGATATTGGACAATGTTGACCTGGCCAGCGGCAGCGGCCAGATGCATGGAAGCGAATTCGAAAAAGTCCTGAAAAAACATAGCTTCCCGAAACACGTCTTCGTCGTGCTCTCTTAGTGCTACCAGTGGCTCGAGATATCCATGGATGACTGCGTAAGCTATAGGAGAGAAACAAAACCAGTGTCCCGGCCTGTTAAGTTGCATAGGTTCGTTCGCCACGCATTGCTTCAGTAAAGCGGAATCCTTCCGTATGCAGGCTAAGTGCAAGGAGCTATGGCCCATCCGGTCTTCCTCAAACAACGCACTTTCTGGCCAAGGTTCTCGAATGCCTGCATCATGCATCACGTGTGCAACGGAACGGCCGAGGATATCCATACGCCCGTCTTCACGAACATCCTCCAGGATTGACGGAATCTTCAACAACCCCTTAGGCGTGAGGAATTGAGTATCCATTAGATTAACTCCGGTGTCTTCGAGCTCCCCACAAGCAGTAGTCTTGTGTAGATCGAATGCTTTGAAGGCTTCGCTCCATCCCTCTGAGAAAGCTCTGCGGTTTAGACGCAATGTCTGTAGCTCTTTCAATTCCAGTACTCCGCCCCTGCGTACCTTGGACAGCTGCAAGACGTATGCAAAGGACCGATGTCCCTTAGTCGCAGCTCCAGATCCGAGGTACGACTGTGTCCTTGTTGGTAGCATGAAGGCGAGGTCTTGGCTAGCTTCGAGTAGCATTACATGAACGCTAGGTGGCATTTCGTTTTTGAGCTTGATTTTGATCTCTTTGATGAGCTCACAGAGCGTTCTGGCTGTGTCATACTCATCTTCACCAGCGGTGAGATCACGGAGGAGTGTGCCCAAACGGTGCTCCTGGAGGGGTAGAAATGCCTCGGTGAGGCACTCATGCATCTCTTCAATAGCTACTTGTAGCATGTGTTGGATGCTCAAAAGCGTTAAACTGAGTCGGTCAATACTGGTCAGTCAGAAGGATGCCTTTGACTTACGCATCGTCGGCCAGACTGCGATCATTGCTCTTATCCAGACCTCCCGCATAGTCGTGTTCAATTCTAATGGCAGTGTGCAGCTGCAAACTATTTGAGTCTCGCGAAACGCTTGCTTGCTGTGGCGCAGAGCACTCAAGCTTCTTAGAGATGCACCGAATGCACTTCTCGTGTGGCCAACGTCGCTGTTTGTCGGGTAGACACTGGAGCGTTCGTGAGCATTGCTACTCAATGCAAGTCGAAGTCGACTTGATACCTTTACTTTAGCTTTCCGACAAAAGGTGCATTTCAGGTAGCTCAGCTTCTCGCGTGGTGCTCGCTTGGGTCTTGGTGTGATCGCGGAAGGAATCTTGCTGATGGGATGCTGAGACGCCATGAACGCTATTTCGGCGTCCGAGATGAGGAGTTTCGAGTTAGAAAGTTGTTGGAGTATCAGCCAGGCAGCAGATGCGCGGGCGTTCTCCAGTTATGTGCGCGACGCACTGCAGTGCGACGGCTGGCGAAGACGGCTCAGCCTCCCAGGGTGGCCAGCCCGTGGCCAAAATTTGTACCAATCATCGCCCTCTCGCACTCAGTGCGCAAGTTGAACTCGCTGTTCTAGTCCAGCCTGACCGGTGGAACGAACAGGATCTGCAGCTGAAGAATGTGGTAAACCAATCCTGTCGCTCTCGCACTCGGGCACTGTGTCTGTGCATGCAGAGGAAGTATCAGCGCCCCTGTGGCTATGGTTGGGATACCGAGTCGGCTTGACATCCACCCAATAGTAGCAGGAGCGCACTGCAGTGCGATAAGATCAACTGTTGCCCGCCACCGCATCTTCGTGGAAGCGTACCGCTGTACGGTGAAATAGGTTATTGACAGCCAAGACCTTTTCGTGGATTTGCTGCAGCCACAGGTAAGCGATCCAAACACAAGACGGCCGCACTCATCGCACTGGATTCGTTGATGCAGGACCAGATGCCACAACCTGACGCGGGAAGTGTTGTGCAACGAGTGCGACCCCTATCAGACTGATATTCGGCCAGTGACAGTAGAAGCGCAATGCAGAGCGATCAATGACTTTTCCCCGGCTATGATCAAGCCGTGGGATCAGTCAAGCGGCCCAACCACACGATTGGTGACGCGTAGTGAGGAAGCCAGTAGGCTGTGGCTTAAAAACTCGATGGCATATAAGAACCATGCGACCACAGTCCGCACTTCGACCACTCTAATAGCAGACCCTACGACTGGCACCAGTACTTTGTTCACCACTCAAGATCACACCTTCGAAAAACCTTGAACTTCCCCAACTATTCCTTCTTGGTTTCGCCCACAATCTCTTCCTCCTCTTTACTAACAAGTTGATCTTCGCACCATCAGCAACTCTTTCTTCAAGGCCAGCATCACCAACCTCGCGGCCGCGACGAAGTTCACGGTTGCATACCCGCCGAAGACGAGTTCCAGGCGCCTACAGTCATGCCAGTACCTCGTATA
>Ga0265780_10002649_pt1 | contig 24044 bp, 25 predicted proteins | sample P1T30metagenome_FD_192432 | JGI IMG/M metagenome (GOLD analysis project Ga0265780, IMG submission 192432) | Plant litter microbial communities from East Loma Ridge, Irvine, California - P1 T30 | ecosystem: Environmental > Terrestrial > Plant litter > Unclassified | place: USA: California... | reverse complement strand
GGCGGGATGGGCTTGGCGGGACTCTGGCCACGCTCGGCGGCGCTTGTCGGGATCAGAAGCTGGCCTGCAACGCCACCTCCAGGCGGGTGCCGGCATTGCCGGGGAACAGCTGGCGTGCGGCGTTGTCGGTGGCGTGGCCGGTGGCACGCAGCTCCCACTTCGGGGCGATGGCGTGGATCACGCTGAGCTGCACGTGCTGGTAATCGGCGGCCTGTGCGCTGGCCAACCGGTAATGGCCGTAGGCCGCTTCCAGACGCGTCGCATCTGACAACGGCAGGCGCATGCCGATCTGTGCATAGGTGCCGGGATGGCCGCCGGCCAGCGCGTCGCGCGAGTGCGCCAGTTGCAGCCAGGCGCGCTGCTTGAAGGTCGCGGTGGCGGACAGCTCGGTCCAGTCCAGCGCGCGTCCCGTTCCCGGATACAGATAGCGCGTGGCGTTGGCATCCAGGCTCCAGTCCGGGGCCAGCTCGCCACTCCAGCCCAGCACCGCATCGAACTCGCTGCGTGCGCCGCTGTCCGGTTCGAACGATACGCTGGATCCCCACAGGCTGGCATACAGCCCGCTGCCATGCGTGGCACGTACGCCTGCCTGCACGGCGGCCTCTTCGCCGGTCTGGGAGCTGCCACGCCAGATGTAACCACTGGCAAGCGCGAGGGTGCCGGTGACATCGGCCTTGGCGTCCCCCACGGCCACCAGGTTCATTGCCATCACGCCGGCCATGCCCACGCTGCCCATTGCCTGCCACTTCATCCCATCACCTTTGTCTGCTGGGTGGCCCTGCCACCGGAGCTGCGCAGTGTGGGATCCGGCGGCGTAAATGATCGAGGGGGTCAGCAGCGGTTGCGCGCAAAGCCTGCGTAAACCGTGGCATCGCATCGGCATGGCGGCTGCGCGCTATCATGCAGGCCTGTTGAACGGAGCACCTGCGTGGACGCGATCCTGACCCCTGTATCGATCGGTGAGCTGATCGACAAGATCACCATCCTGGAAATCAAGGCCGAGCGTATCGACGATGCGGCCAAGCTGGCCAACGTGCGCACCGAACTGGACGGCCTGCTGCCGCTTTACGCGACGCAGCGCAGCAACCAGCCGGCGTTGGAGGCACTCAAGCAGCAGTTGAAGGTGATCAACGAACGCATGTGGGACATCCAGGACCAGCTGCGCGACAAGGAAGCAGCGCAGGTGTTCGACGATGCCTTCGTGCAGCTGGCGCGCGGGGTGTACCGCACCAACGGCGAGCGCGTGCAGGTCAAGAACGAGATCAACCGGATGGCCGGCTCGGCGCTGGTGGAAGAGAAGCAGTACCAGGGCCAGTAAGCTGGCGTACGCGCCGCGCGGAATCGGAAACCAGACAGGCCCGGCAATGCCGGGCCTGTCTGTTCAAGCAGGCTGCATGCGCGGGGCATGCAGCGGCGGTATTACCAGCTGAAGCGCGGGCCGACCGACCATTCCTTGTCGCCGTCACGGTTCATCTTGATGTCACCGTTGATGCCCCAGTTCTGGTTCAACTTGACCTGCGCACCCAGACGACCGTACCACTCGCCTTCCGGGCTGATGCCGTGCTTCTTGCTGTAGTCTTCGTAACCGGCCAGTGCGTAGACTTCGGCGTGCTGGCCGAACGCGGTGCGAATACCGGCTTCAGCGCTGTAGCCGTTGAAATCCAGGCCGTGCTTGGCGTCGAACTTGTTGTATGCAGCGCGCGCGACGAAGTCGGTCGACGGTGCGATCTCAACGTTGTAGCCCACGCCCACGCGCCACTGGTCGACGTCCTGCTTGGTCGCATCCACTTCCTGCTGGTTGAACTCACCGAACACGTGCATGTTCGGCAGCACGCCGTAGGAACCCTTGACGCCCCAACCATCAGCCTTGCCGCCATCGGCATCGGTCTTTACGTAGTTGCCTTCGGCGTAGTTGTAGGACAGGTTCTCGGCGGCCGAAGCAGCGAACGGCAGCGCGGAAGCCAGGGCCAGGGCAATCAGGGACATCTTCATGGGTACAACCTCTTGTCTTTCTGGTTTTGTTGCAGCAGCGCCGGAACGCCGTCGCATCGGGGGATGTAAAGTTTCCGTTTTTTGACCTAACCCCATCCTGAAAGCAGGAAAGCGATTTTTGGCTGCTATTCAGCTGTTTTCAGGCATACGCGCGCGCTTTCCCTTTCCTGGTGTGCATACGGCATTCACGCGCATCGAGGGTGTCCGGGCGTAAACAGCCAGGACACGGTGGATGACGTCGCAGCATGTCGTTCTGGAGACCACTCGTTCGTCGTACCCATGAAGGCCCTGCATCCGCAGGCCATCCGGAGAACAGGCAATGAGCTACATCGACGGGTTCGTCCTGGCGGTACCCACGGGCAAGAAACAGGCGTTCATCGACCACGCGCGCAGCATGGATCCGGTATTCCTGGAGCTGGGCGCGACGCGGGTGGTCGAGTGCTGGGCCGACGACGTACCGCACGGCAAGACGACGGATTTTTACGGGGCAGTGAAAGCCAAGGAAGACGAGACCGTGGTGTTTTCATGGGTGGAGTGGCCGGATAAAGCCACCCGCGACAGCGGCATGGCCAGGATGATGGACGATGCACGGATGGATCCGACCAACAATCCCATGCCGTTCGACGGGCAACGGATGATCTTCGGCGGCTTCACGCCGATCGTCGAACTGCCGTAACGCAGACGGGTCAGGGAGCGTCCGGCGTGTCGCCGGTGGCCTGGGTGCCGACTGCCATGCCGGCACCCAGGCCGCCCATCGCGCCCATGCCGGCGCCGCCAGCGCCACCGCCGCCACCAGCCTTGCCGCCGCGCTCGCCTGCATCGGCGCGGCCCTTGGCAGCGCCGCCGGACGCGGGACGTGTCGGTCCTTGGTGCGGAATCTCCAATCCGCTGGGAATGGGCGCCAGGTCCAACGCGCCACGGATGAAGTCACGCAGCGAAACCACCAATGCATGGGTGTGCACGGGGCGGCCCTGGGCCAGTTCGGTGGCGGCATGCGCAGCCAACCGCACCTGGTCGTCGGTGCCCAGCAGCAGGATGTCCGACAACGCCGCTTCCACGGCATCGCGGATGCGCCGCGCCCGATCCGAACCGGGCTCGCTGATGCCGTGCTGGTGTGCGCGCTCGCGCAGCTGGCGCAGGTGCGAAGGATCGACATCGAGATCGCCGGTGAACGATCCGCCCAGCACTTTGTAGGCCGCCATCAAGGTACGCAGCCGTTCATTGATCTGGCGGTTTTCGCGCTCGCGGCGCGCTTGCAGGGTCTGCATCACCAGCAGGCGGATACCCACGCCCAGCAGGGTGATGAGGGCCAGTCCACCGAGGGTGGACAGCACGGCCTGCCATGAACTGAAATCGAGACCACGCATGAGGGGCACTCCTTGGCGAGGCCCCCATGATGCCCTGCCACGTGTGTGCAGGCGCATCATCATCGACATCCCCTGGCGCCAGCCGGCGACAGGGGTGCCCGGCGCGCTTACTTGCCGCGCTTGGTCACGGCCTTGCGGGTGGCGACCTTCTTGGCAGGCGCCTTGCGGGCGGACTTCTTCACCGGCGCTGCCTTCTTGGCAACGGCCTTGCGGGCGACAGCCGACTTCTTGCCAACGGCCTTCTTGGCAACTGCGGCCTTCTTGCCGACGGTCTTCCTGGCGACGGCGGTCTTCTTGCCGACGGCCTTCTTGGCAACCGCGGTCTTCTTGCCGACGGCCTTCTTGGCAACCGCGGTCTTCTTGCCGACGGTCTTCTTGGCAACCGCGGTCTTCTTGCCGACGGTCTTCTTGGCAACTGCGGTCTTCTTGCCGACGGTCTTCTTGGCGACGGCGGTCTTCTTGCCGACGGTCTTCTTGGCAACCGCGGCCTTCTTGGTCGCGGTCTTCTTGGCCACGGCGACCTTCTTGGCGACGGGCTTCTTGGCAACAGCGGCCTTCTTGGTCGCGGTCTTCTTGGCCACGGCGACCTTCTTGGCGACGGGCTTCTTGGCTACGGCAGCTTTCTTGGTTGCGGTCTTCTTCACTGCGGCAGCCTTCTTGGCAACGGTCTTGGTGGCGGCGGCCTTCTTCTTGGCGACGACCTTCTTCAGCGCGGCCGATTCGGCCTGTGCGTTCTGCTTGGCGGCTTCAAGCTTCTGCTTGGCCTTGGAGATCGACTTGCCCACCGACCTGGCGGCCTTGTCAGCCTGCTTGGCGACGGTCTTCTCGACCTTGGCAACGGCGTTCCTGGCGGCATCCACGCGGGTGGTGGCGGCCTTGCGCACGCGCTTGGCGGTGGTCTTGACCGCAGCCACGGCGTCTTCGGCGGTGTGGGCGATGGTCTCGCCAACGTTGGTTGCAGCTTCCTTTACAGTCTCGACGGTCTCGCTCAATGTCGTCGTCACACCATTACCGTTGCTCATGATTTGCCCTCCTGAGGGGCTGGAATGTCAAAACGGAGGCGATGCTATACCGGCAGGGTGCATCGTGGAACGGGAAACTGCGCAGGCGCAAGCGCGCGCCATCACGATGGCTGCGACCAGGCACGACCACCGACGCGCATGGCAACTCGAAAACCCGCGTTTTCAAGTGGTTTGGGGCCAGGCGTCCTGCACGGCGGGCGTCATCGTGGGCAGCCGCCGCGATGCTGCAGGACCGCTTGCCGATACGACACCGGCAGCGGAGTTTGCGCGGAACTGCGCAACTTTCCATGTGCCGGACCGCATCTTTCATGGCATGTTTATCCAGCGCGGGAGACACTTCTGCGGCCCTGCCGCAGCTCCCTGCGGGCCTCGCCTGCAGCATCGAGCGCGCCCTACTCCACCTTCCTGCCCGGACACCGATTCCCATGCGACCGATTCCGACCCTGCTTACGCTCGCACTGGCCGCAGCCTTCGGCGGCTTCGTCGCCAGCGGCATCAATGCACACCTGGACAACCGCGCCGAAGCAGCGCCGGCGCCGATCACCATCCCGGCCACCAGCGCGCTGCCCGCTGCGGTCGCCGGGCAGCCGGTTCCCTCGCTGGCACCGATGCTGGAGAAGGTCACCCCAGCCGTGGTCAGCGTCAACACCAAGCAGGTGGTGCGCGTGCGCAATCCGTTTTTCGAAGACCCGTTCTTCCGCCGCCTGTTCCCGGACGTGCCGCAGGAACGCATCAACGAATCGCTGGGTTCGGGCGTGATCATCGACGCCGCCGAGGGCCTGGTACTGACCAACCACCACGTCATCGACAACGCCGACGACGTGCAGGTCACGCTGTCCGACGGGCGCACGGTGAAAGCCGAATTCCTCGGCTCGGATGCGGACACCGACATCGCGCTGATCCGCATCCCCGCGCAGGGCCTGACCGGCATCACCCTCGGCAACAGCGACCAGCTGCGCGTAGGTGACTTCGTGGTCGCCATCGGCAATCCATTCGGTTTCACCCAGACCGTGACCTCGGGCATCGTGTCGGCCGTCGGCCGCAGCGGCATCCGCGGGCTTGGCTACCAGAACTTCATCCAGACCGATGCATCGATCAACCCCGGCAACTCCGGCGGCGCGCTGGTCAACCTGCAGGGGCAGCTGGTGGGCATCAACACCGCCAGCTTCAACCCGCAGGGCAGCATGGCCGGCAACATCGGCCTGGGCCTGGCCATTCCGTCCAACCTGGCGCGCAACGTGGTCGACCAGCTGGTCAAGCATGGGGTGGTGGTGCGCGGCACGCTGGGCATCGAAAGCCAGAACCTGACCCCGCAGCTTGCGCAGGGCCTGGGCCTGAGCGAGGCGCGTGGTGCGCTGGTCACCCGGGTGCTGGCGGGATCGGCGGCAGCGGCGGCCGGCGTGCGTGCCGGCGACGTGGTGGTGACCGCCAACGGCCAACGCGTGGACAGCGCGCAGGCGCTGCACAACATCGAAGGACTCGCGGCGGTCGGCAGCACGATGACCCTGGAACTACGTCGCGATGGCAAGCCGGTGCAGGTCAAGGCCACCCTGAAGGAGCAGGCACGCGCGATCAGCGGGGACACGCTGGATCCGCGCCTGGGCGGTGCCACCTTCGTTGACCTGCCCGAGTCGCTGCGCCAGTCCGGGCTCAGCGGCGTGCTGGTCAACGAGGTCACCCGCGGCAGCCGCGCTGCCGCTTCCGGCCTTGCCAAAGGCGACATCGTGACCGAGGCCAGCGCAGGTGAGTTCGCCGACCTCGCCAGCTGGCGGGCCAATTTCCAGCAGCCTCCGCAGCAACTGGTGCTGCGCATCGTGCGGGGCAATGCCAGGGGGCAGTTGGTCATGCGCTGACGGCATGACGTACCGTAACGCCCCCTATACCCGGGCGATGGTATCCATGTCGTCCGTGGCCATCCCGCATGTCGGGATGGCGGCCGCCTTATTCACTGAAGCAGGAGATTGCGATGAGCCCCACCAACACCGAAAACCTGAAGGACCACCTGGGCGAAGCCTCCACCCACCTGAAGTCGGCCGCCAACGCGGCTGGCAGCGCGATCAAGGGCGCCACGGGTGCGGCCGGCGATGAACTGCGGATCGGCAAGGCCAACGTCAAGGCTGAACTGTCCGATACCGCCCTGTCCGGCCTGGCTGCTGCCGAGTTCGGCGGTGCCGCTGCCAAGGAACAGGTCGATGCACTGATGGACAAGGGCAAGGACCTGGTCGACAGCGCCGCTGAACTGATCCGCGAGCGTCCCCTCGCTTCGTTCGGCGTCGCCTTCGCTGCCGGCTGGCTGATCGCCAAGCTGGCCCGTAGCGGCGGCGACAAGTAAGCCGCGGCGTGAGCGAAAGCGACAACACCGCCAACGGGCCTGATCCAGCGGCTACCCCGCCGCTGGATGAGAGCATCCGGCAGGTCAGCCAGGCCAGCCGCGCAACGGTGGATGCCGCAAAGCATTCGTTCCGTTCGCTGCGTCGGTTGGCGTCAGCGGATTTTGCCCTGGCACGCAGTGCCTTCGGCCGTGCGCTCGCGTGGGCGGGGGTGGCGATCGTGTTCGGCGCGTCGGCGTGGTTGCTGATGGCAGCCACGTTGATCGCCCTGCTGCAGAGCTGGGGCATGTCCTGGCTGCATGCGCTGCTGATCACTTCACTGCTGAGCCTGGCGATAACCGGCCTGGCCGCGTGGCGGGTGTCCTACTTCTTCCACCACACCGGCATGCATTCCACCCGCCGGCAGCTGTCCAAGCTGGGCCTGTTCGACGAGCCCGGCGATGAAGAAGACCCCGACGCCGGCGTCAAGATCCCGGAGGGCAAGCCATGAAGTTCAGCGTATTGCGCAGCCGGGTGAAGCGCTGCGAGCAGGTGGTTGCGGTACGGCTGGCCGATACCCAGGACAACTGGGGCGTGCTCAGCCAGGTGTGGCGCAGTGGCTGGTCGCCGCTGCGCATCATCATTGCCGGCGTGGCCAGCGGCTTCGTGGTCGGCAAGCTGGAAGTGCCCGGCAAGATCAATGGCGCACGCTGGCTGCAGATGATCGGCTCGGTCTCCAACCTGCTGGCCAGTGGCCAGGCCGCGTTCGCTTCGGCGATGGCCGCGCACGCGGCCGGTGCGGCAGACGATGCCGCCGAGCAGGCCGATGCTGCCGCCGACAAAGTCGATGATGCAGTCAATCCCGGGGCAGCCGCTGCTGCGGGTGCGGCCGCTGGCGCGGCGGCCGCGGCATCCGTGCGGTCCCCTGCGCCGCAGGCCGGCCCGGGCCGCCAGCAACCACAGGACGCCAACGGTCCCCGCCCGGCCGAAGCCGCCACGGAATTGTCCGAGCGTTGACACGGTGAACCCGCCGCGTTGATCGCGGCGGGCAGATAATGGGCAACTTTTCCCCTGTCGGTGCGACGATGAGCGAGTCCCTTTCCAGCGTCCCCGTCGAACCGATCGCGCCCGCGCCACTGCCCGCGCGCCCCCGCGCGCCGGTGTCATTGGTCGTGCTGGCAACGCTCGCCGTGGCATTCACGCTGTGGGCGGCCCAGCCGGTGGTGCTGCCGATCCTGTTGGCGATGTTCTTCGCATTGGTGGGCAACCCCATCCTGCGCATGCTGGAACGCATCTGGGTACCGCGCGCGCTCGGTGCCATCCTAGTGATCGTGGTCGGCCTGGGTGCCACCACTGCACTGGCCGTGCAACTGGTCGTGCCGACCATGGAGTGGGCGCAGGAAGCCCCGCAGCAGCTGCGCAAGATCGGCCGCCAGGTGCAGAACCTGACCAAACCGGTGCAGCAGGCCAACCAGGCCGCCGAGAACTTCGCACGCGTGGCCGCCGGTGAAGGCAACCGCCGCGTGGAGGTGGTGCGCACCCAGCTGGATGACCCGTATCGGGCGATCACCCAGGCCCCGCGCCTGCTCGCCTCGGTGCTGGCGGTGGTGCTGCTGACGCTGTTCTTCATGATCTACGGCCAGGACCTGCAGCGGCATGCCATTGCCTTGTTCCCCAGCCGCCAGCAACAGCGCTTCACCACCGATATCCTGCGTTCGATCGAACGCGAAGTGTCGCGCTATGTGCTGACCATCACCGTGATCAACAGCCTGGTGGGCCTGGTGTTCGCCGGCACGCTGATGCTGCTGGGCCTGGAAATGCAGGATGCCCTGCTGTGGGGCACGATGGCCGCACTGCTCAACTTTGCCCCGTACGTGGGTCCGCTGATCGGCGTGGCGCTGATGCTGCTGGTCGGCTTCGTCGAATTCCCGGATCCGCTCAAGGCGATCCTGCCGGCCGCCTGCTACCTGGCCCTGCACGCGCTGGAGGGCCAGCTGATCACCCCGATCGTGCTGGGCCGACGGATGAAACTTTCGCCGCTGGTGCTGATCCTGGCGCTGATGATCTTCGGCTGGCTGTGGGGCTTCGTCGGCCTGCTGCTGGCGGTGCCGCTGCTGGTCTGCGTCAAGCTGGTGCTGGCACGGCTGGAGGGCATGCAGGGCTGGTCGCGGCTGCTGGAATGAAAGCCGATAGCGACGGGCGTAGAATGACCGGGTGAACTTCCCCATCCAAGCCATCACCCTCGACCTCGACGACACCCTGTGGCCCTTCGCTCCGATCGGCGCACGCATCGAGCAGGTCCTGCACGACTGGATGCTGCAGCACAGTCCCGCCACGGCCGCGATGTTTCCGCAGGCCGCGATGCGTGAACTGCGCGAGCGCGCCTACCTCGACAATCCCCACCTGCACCATGACCTGAGTGCGCTGCGCCGGCTGGCACTGCAGCAGGCCCTGCAGGACAGCGGCGCCGATGCGGCCCTGTTGGAGCCCGCTTATGAAGCCTTCTTCGCCGCGCGCAACCAGGTGGAGTACTACCCCGATGCGCTGGATGCCCTGCAGCGCATCGCCGCCCGGGTGCCGGTGGCGGCGCTGAGCAATGGCAACGCCGACCTGGAACGGATCGGCGTGGCGCACTTGTTCGCCTTCCAGCTGGGTGCCCGCGAACACGGTGCGGCAAAGCCGGTCGCCAGCATCTTCCATGCCGCCTGCGAGCGCCTCGGTGTTGCACCGGAGCACGTGCTGCACGTGGGCGACCACATTGAAATGGACGTGGCCGGGGCGATGTCCGCCGGCCTGCGCGGCTGCTGGATCAACCGCGAAGCGGCCCGCTGGAACCATCCTTCGCTGCAGCCGGACCTGCAGTTCGACACCCTCACCGGGCTGGCCGACTGGCTTGATGCCAACCCCGCCGCCAGCGCAACCAGGAGCGCCTGACCCCATGACCGAGATCACCGGTTTCGTTGCCACCTCCGACCAGGCGCTGCCGCTGCACGTGCTGGACCGGGCGCAGTTCATGGTATGGAATGCCGCCCAGCCACCCGCGCTGCAGGCGTGGCTGCAGTCGCAGAATTTCACCGCCAGCGGCCACAGCGTGGCACTGCTGCCGGGCGAACACGGCATTGCCGGTGCGGTGATCGGGATCGGCGATGCAGGCGATGCGTACAGCTATGCCCATGCACCGCACGCGCTGCCCGAAGGCACCGTGTGGAAGGTGGCCACCGCACTGGAACCGGCGCAACAGGACCTGCTGCAGCTGGGCTGGGGACTGGGCAGTTACCGCTTCGACCGCTACAAGGCGCGCAATCGTGCACCGGCCCAGCTGCTGGCCAGCCCGTCGGCCGAGGTGGCCGCGCTGGTCGCCGCCAGCCTGCGCGTGCGCGACTGGGTCAACACGCCCACCGAAGACATGGGGCCGCAGCAGCTGGAAGACGCCGCGCGCGCACTGGCGAACGCACATGGCGCGCAGCTCGAGGCGATCACCGGTGAGGCGCTGCTGGAGCAGGATTTCCCGGCCATCCACGCGGTGGGCCGTGCCTCCCACCGTGCGCCGCGGCTGATCGTGCTGCGCTGGGGCAAGGACACCGATCCGTCGCTGGTGCTGGTCGGCAAGGGCGTGTGCTTCGATACCGGCGGGCTGGACATCAAGCCGGCCGACGGCATGCGCAACATGAAGAAGGACATGGGTGGGGCGGCACATGCGCTGGCGCTGGCCGGGCTGGTGATGGCCCAGGCCCTGCCGGTGCGGCTGACGCTGCTGGTGCCAGCGGTGGAAAACGCGATCGGCCCAGATGCATTCCGTCCGGGCGAAGTGATCGCCACCCGCAAGGGCCTGAGCGTGGAGATCGACAACACCGACGCCGAAGGCCGGGTGATCCTGGGTGATGCCCTGACCTTCGCCAGTGAACAGCAGCCGGACCTGGTGCTGGACTTCGCCACCCTCACCGGCGCGGCACGCATCGCGCTGGGTCCGGACCTGCCGGCGCTGTTCAGCAACGATGACACGGTGGCCCAGCAGTGGCTGCAGGCCGGCGAGCAGACCCGTGACCCGGTGTGGCGGATGCCGTTGTGGCGGCCGTACCTGCGTTACCTGCACAGCGGCATCGCCGACCTGGCCAATGCCGGTTCGCGGATGGGTGGCGCGGTCACCGCAGCGCTGTACCTGGAACGCTTCCTGGCCGACGGCCAGCGCTGGGCCCACCTGGACGTGTATGCCTGGAACGACGGCGAACGCCCCGGCCGCCCCGCTGGCGGCGAAGCCCTGGCCCTGCGTTCGGCCTGGGCCATGCTGAAAACACGCTACGCCTGACTCCTGAAAAAGGGGACGGAGGGGATTAAGTCGCGGGTGACCAGATAGGGTCGTTTGCGACTTAATCCCCTCCGTCCCCTTTTTTGCTTAGGATGTGGGCACCGCGCATTTCCATGCCAGGCAGGAACCGTCGATGCCCTTGTTCCGCTTCACCCGCAAAGGCGGCTTATCGCGCGGCCCACGGCCGCATTCGCCGCTGCCCTGGATCGCGCTGATTGCGTTGATCGTGGGCCTGATCGCGCTGGCCTTTGCATGGCTGGCCGGCTGGATTGGTCGTGATCGGCCCACGGCACAGCGCTTCACCGACACCATCGAAGCAACCGGCCCGGCGCATCCCGGCTTCCGCCGCGCGCATAGCAAGGGCGTGTGTGTGAGTGGCTGGTTCGAACCCACGCCGCAGGGTGCGGCGCTGTCCCGCGCCCAGGTGTTCCACCAGGAACGGGTGCCGATGCTGGGGCGGTTGTCGATCGGCGGCGGCGATCCGCACGGTGCCGATGCGCAGGCACGGGTGCGCAGCATCGCCCTGCAGCTGGTCAGTGACAACGGGCAGGAATGGCGGATGGCGATGAACAGCTTCCCGTTCTTCGCCGTGCCCAGCCCGGAGGCCTTCCTGGAACAGACCCAGGCGCAGCTGCCCGACCCGTCCACCGGCAAGCCGGACCCGGCGAAGATGGCCGCCGTGCTGCAGAAGTATCCCAGCGCGCGCGCCTTCCAGCAGTGGGCAAAGACCGCCCCGTGGACCACCAGCTGGGCCAACACGCAGTTCAACAGCGTCAACAGCTTCTGGTTCACCGCCGCCGACGGCACCCGCCAGGCGGTGCGCTGGAGCTGGGAACCGCAGGCTGCGGTCGAGGTGCTGGACGAAACGGCGCGCGCCGGTGCCGGTCTGGACCATCTGGCCGACGAGTTCGCCACGCGGCTGGCCAGCGGGCCGGTGCGCTGGAACCTGGTGGTGACCCTGGCAGGACCCGGCGACGTGGTGGAAGATCCCTCCACCCCGTGGCCCGCCGGACGCCCCCGTGTGCAGGCCGGCGTGCTGTCGCTGGCGCATATGCAGCCGCAGGCCGGGGGGCCCTGCAACGACCTCAACTTCGATCCGCTGATCCTGCCCGATGGCATCAGCGGCAGCGACGATGCGGTGCTGGCGGCACGCTCGGCGGTGTACTCGCATTCGTTCAACCGCCGCGAACGCGAGACCGCGCGTGGCGAAGCCGGCGATGCCGCAGGGGTATCGAAATGAAGGCACCGAATCGCACGACCGGCCATTTCAACCTGTTGGCCCGCGTGCTGCACTGGACGATGGCCGTGATGATCCTGGCGATGCTGTTCATCGGCGTGACCATGATGGCCTCGTTGCACCTGCGGCCGACCCTGGTGGACATCCATCGTCCGCTGGGCATCGCCATCGGGCTGCTGGTGCTGCTGCGCCTGTACAACCGCCTGCGCCACCGGCCACCGCCGCTGCCGGCCGATCTGCCGTGGTGGCAGGCGCTGGCCGCGAAGGCGTCGCACTGGCTGCTGTATGCGTTGATGCTGGCGATGCCGCTGCTGGGGTGGTCGATGCTGTCCGCCGGCGGCTATCCGATCGTGCTGTGGAGCGGCTTCAACCTGCCCCCGATCGCCCCGCATTCGGCAGCGCTGTATACCGCGCTGCGCAGCGCCCACAGCCTGCTGGCCTATGTGCTGTTCGCCACCGTGCTGATGCACCTGGGTGCTGCGCTGTACCACGCCTGGGTGCGCCGCGATGGTGTGTTCGAGTCGATGGCGAAGAAGTAGCCGGCGTCAGAGCCAGCCCTTCTGGCGGGCCAGCCGGTAAGCTTCGATGCGGTTGGCCACGCCCAGCTTGCCGATGCATTCGGACAGGTAATTGCGCACCGTGCCATGCGACAGGCCAAGCTCGGTGGCGATCTCCCCGGCCGTCTTTCCTTCGCCTGCCAGGCGCAGCACGCGGCGCTCGCGGTCGGTCAACGGATCGGCCTGCGACCAGGCGTCCAGTGCCAGTTGCGGGTCGATGGCGCGGGCGCCCCGTTGCACGCGGCGCAGGGCATCGGCCAGGTGGTCGGCCGGCGCGTCCTTGAGCAGGTAACCGAGCACGCCCGCGTCCAGGGCGCGGCGCAGGAAGCCGGTACGGGCGAAGGTCGTGACGATCACCACCTTGATCGGCAGTTGCTGCCGCGCAATCCGCTGCGCCAGTTCCAGCCCGGTCAGCCCGGGCATTTCGATGTCGGTGACCAGGATGTCCGGCCGCACCTGCTGCAGCAGTCGCCACGCCGCTTCGCCGTCGGCTGCGGTGCCCAGCACCTCGATGTCCGGCTCCAGCCCCAGCAGCGCCGACAACGCGCCGCGCACCATGGCCTGGTCTTCGGCCAGCACGATCCGGATCATGGGGTTCCCTTCAGCAGGCTTGCAGGCAATGGATCCGGCGCCCGGTCCCTGGGCGTCGATACGGCCGGCATCGGCACGCGCACGGTGATGCAGGTGCCGCCCTGCGGCAGCGGCTCCAGTTGCAGCGTACCGCGCAGTGCGGCGATGCGTTCGCGCATTCCAGCCAGGCCGTTGCCTTCGGTGGTCACGCCGCCACGGCCGTTGTCGCGGACCTGCATCATCAGGGCATGGCCGTCGCGTTCGAAGTGCACCTGGGCGTTGCCCGCAAGCGCGTGGCGGGCAATGTTGGTCACCGCCTCGCGCAGCACCAGCGCCAGCGCGCGCTCGATCTCCAGCGGCATCGGCGGCGGCGGCTGGTAGTCCAGGTGGACCTGCTGGCATTCCAGCAGCAGCCGGGCCGAGGCAAGCTCACCGGCAAGGTCGCTGGAGCGGAATCCGGTGACCGCACTGCGGACCTGCGCCAGCGCCTGCCGCGCGATGTCTTCCGCTTCGCCGATCTCCTGCCGTGCACGCGCATCGCCGCGGTCGTACAGCTTGCGCGACAGCTCCAGCTTCAACGTGATCAGTGACAGCGTGTGCCCGAGCAGGTCATGCAGGTCGCGGCCGATGCGCTCGCGCTCGGCCGTGGCCGCCAGCCGGCGCACCTCATCCTGTGACAGCTGCAGCTGTGCGTCGCGGTCCTTGTTGACCGCCTCCATGTTCGATATCAGGCCGATCACCACCGACATGAAGGGAATCCAGACCAGGTTCTGCCAGGCCCAGCCCGCAAGCCACGCGGTGCCGACATACACCGCATTGAGCAGCAGCAACTGCAACAGATAGCGCCAGGTGCTGCCGTTGCGGCACACGCGCAGCATCACGCAGCCGAACACGAAATAACTGATGCCGGACGGATACCACGGCACCAGCACCAGGCTCATCACCACCATCGCCAGCGCATAGCGCGGTGCATGGTGGCGCGGCGCCAGCATCGCGCGCGCGTACAGGAACAGGAAGGTGGGATAGCTGAGCAGGGTCAGCAGCGCCCAGCGCGCGGTATACCCGCCACCGAACAGCGGCGTCAGGAACACCCATGAGGTCCACAGCAGGTGGATGTAATCACTCCAGCCGGACTGGCCGCGCCGCCGATGGTCGGCTGCAGCGGAATCCGGCGCGGGGCGCAGCAGGGTGGCCAACCCCTTGGACAGCACGGTGGATTCCAGCAGGCGGCGGGCGCGGGCGATCATGGACTCACCCGATGCGGCGCAGGCGACGGGTCGCCAGCAGCGCGCCGATCACCGTCACCAGGGCCAGCACCCCCACGTGCACCGGCATGCTGCCGCTGGCCGGCTCGTCGATGGTATGCAACGCCAGCTGGGCCGCATGCCAGGTCGGCCAGAGCGGAGCGAGCCGGGTGAACACGTCCGGGAGCATCGACAGCGGTACCCACAGGCCCGACAGCAGCGCCAGGGGCAGATAGAACAGGTTCACCATCGCCGGCGCCGCATCGGCACCGACATGGCTGCCGATCAGCAGGCCGACCGCGCCCAGCGGCAGTGCGACCAGCGCCGAAACGCCGATCAGGCCAGCCATCTGCGAGGGGGTCAGCACGACCTCGCCCACCGCGTGCGCGGCGATGATCAGCAAGGCCGCCACGACCACGGCGAAGATCAGGGCCATCAGCAGCCGGGCCAGCATGGGGGCCAGCGGCGGAACCGGCAGGGCGCGCTTGAGGGTCAGCAGGCCACTGGCCCGGTCCACGGCCAGCTGTACGCCGAAACCGAACAGGGCAGGCCCCATGGCGCCGAAGATGCAGTAGGTAGCGAGCAGGTAGCGCCCCGCTTCGCCACGCCCCAGCAGCACGCCGAACATCAGGTAGAACAGCACCGGGAACAGCAGACAGGGCAGCACGAAGGCCGGCGTGCGCCAGGTGCGCCGCAGCTCGGCCTTCAACTCGGCGACGTACGGTGCGAGCCGCCGCGCCACCGGACGGCGCACCGCTTCGCTGTCGGCCCGGGGCAGGCTCATGCGGCCTCCCGGGTCATTTCAACGAATGCTTCGGCCAGTCCCCCGCCGCGCACGTCCAGCTCGCGCAGCTGGGGATCTTCGGCAAGCAGGCGGGCCACCACCGCCTCGGCCGGTTCGGCCAGCAGCTGCAGGTGGTCGCCTTCGCGGCGGGCATCGATGACGCCCTCCCAACCGCGCACGTGGGCCACGTCCAGCCGGCTGCGGCATCGGATCCGCCGCGGAGCCAGCTGCGGCCGGAACGTCGCCAGTGGGCCATCGGCCAGTACCTGCCCCCGTTCCATGACCACCACGCGCCCGGCGAGCGCTTCGGCTTCTTCCAGGTAATGGGTGGTCAGCACGATGCCGCATCCTTCCTGGCGCAGCGTCGCGATGGCGTCCCAGATGGCCTGCCGGGCCTCGATGTCCAGGCCGGTGGTCGGCTCATCAAGGAACAGCAGGCGCGGACCGCCGCACACGGCGATGGCGAACTGCACGCGCCGCTGCTGGCCGCCGGACAGCGCGCCGTAGGGCCGCTCCCGCAGGTCTCGGACACCGGCGATGGCAAGGCATTCGGCCAGCGGGCGAGGCCGCGGGTAGCTGGCCTGGAACTGCTCCACCAGCTCACCGACCCGCAGGTTCGGCGGCAGCGCGGTGCTCTGCAGCATCACCCCGACCTGCTCGCGCTGGGCACGGTGTTGCGGATCGCCACCGAGCAGCTGCACCTGTCCGCTGTCCGGCCGCCGCAGCCCAAGCAGCACTGCGATGGCCGTGCTCTTGCCGGCGCCGTTGCGACCGAGCAGGGCCAGCACTTCGCTTCCCTGTACCTGGAGGCTGACTCCAGCCAGCGCCTGCACGTTGCGATATCGCACGTGCACCTGCTCAAGGACCGCAAGTGGAGGGGCATCGAGGTGCATCGCGAACTCCCGGGAAAGAGGTGGCCAGTGTGCGGCAGGTCGCAGCGTACATGCACTGGCGCACGTCAGCAGCAGAGGGTGACAGCTGTCACTGCCCGTTTCCGGTACCAGGCGTGCATCCTTGCCGACGCCGGAACCCGGTTTGCCCCCGGTCGGTGTTGGGGTCACACTCCGCTCGATCCATCGTCATGGTCCCTATGAACGCCTCTGCTGAACTGTTGAAGGAACTTCGCATCGACCGCAAGACGCCGCCGCCCGCTCCGGGCAGCCGCCGTTGGCTGTGGATCGTGATCATCGTGGTGGTGCTGTTCGCCGCCGCCATCGCGGCATGGCGGCTGCGTCCGCAGGCCATCGAAGTGCAGACCGCACCCGCGGTGGCACTGGGCGAGGCAGGCAGCAGCGCATCGGTGCTCGATGCCAGCGGCTACGTGGTGGCCCGGCGCATGGCGACCGTATCGGCCAAGATCACCGGCAAGGTGCGCGAAGTCATGATTGAAGAAGGCATGCGGGTCGAAGAGGGCCAGGTCATGGCCACGCTGGACCCGATCGATGCCGGCGCCCAGCGCGATCTCTATGCTTCGCAGGTGCAGGCCGCGCGCAGCCAGGTCGCTGGCCTGCAGGCCCAGCTCACCCAGGCCGATGCCGAGGCGACCCGGCTGCAGGCGCTGGTCGGCCAGCAGCTGGTATCGCGCTCGCAGTTCGACCAGGCCGTGGCCCAGCGTGACAGCCTGCGTGCGCAGCTGGATACCGCCCGGCGCAACGTGCAGGTGGCCGGCAACCAACTGGCGATCGCCGACCTGGGCGTGGACAACAACATCGTCCGCGCCCCGTTCTCCGGCGTGGTCACTGCCAAGGCCGCGCAGCCGGGCGAGATCGTCTCGCCGCTGTCGGCCGGCGGCGGATTCACCCGCACCGGCATCGGCACCATCGTGGACATGGATTCGCTGGAGATCGAAGTCGATGTCGGCGAGGCGTTCATCGGCCGCGTACAGCCGAAGATGCCGGTGGAAGCCACGCTCAACGCCTATCCCGACTGGAAAATCCCGGCCGAGGTGATCGCCATCGTTCCCACCGCCGACCGCGGCAAGGCCACGGTGAAGGTACGCGTGGCGATCAAGACCCGCGACCCGCGGATCGTGCCGGAAATGGGCGTGCGGGTGAGCTTCCTGGAACAACCCAGGGCCGATGCAGCGGCAAAGCCGCAGGGCGTGCGGGTGCCGGCCAATGCCGTGGTGGAACGCGAGGGTGGCAGCGTGGTGTTCGTGCTGGTGGACGATGCCGTGCAGCAGCGCAGCGTGAAGCCAGGCCTGGCGTTGAATACGGATCGACAACTGCTGCAGGGCGTCCGCCCGGGTGAGCTTGTGGTGACCAGCCCAGCAGATACGTTGCGCGATGGCAGCAAGGTGAAGGAACAACCGTAGGTTTTCTGTCTGACGGCCAGCGGCCGTCACCAACGCATTCGGAGAATCGGCATGTCGACCCTGGTTTCATTGCGCAGCATCACCAAGACCTACCAGCGGGGCCCGGAGCAGGTGAAGGTGCTGCACGGCATCGACCTGGACATCGAGAAGGGCGACTTCGTGGCGTTGATGGGGCCCTCCGGTTCCGGCAAGACCACCCTGCTGAACCTGATCGGTGGACTGGACTCGCCCAGCGGCGGCGAGATCACCATCGAAGGCGAGCGCATCGACCAGATGAGCGGCGGCCAGCTGTCCACCTGGCGCAGCCACCACGTTGGCTTCGTGTTCCAGTTCTACAACCTGATGCCCATGCTGACAGCACAGAAGAACGTCGAACTGCCGCTGCTGTTGACCCACCTGGGTGCTGCGCAGCGCAAGCGCAACGCAGAGATCGCGCTGACCCTGGTCGGCCTGGCCGACCGCCGCAGCCACCGGCCCAACGAACTGTCCGGCGGCCAGCAGCAGCGCGTGGCAATCGCCCGCGCGATTGTTTCCGATCCCACCTTCCTGATCTGCGATGAGCCGACCGGCGACCTGGACCGCCAGTCCGCCGAAGAGATCCTGCAGCTGCTGCAGCAGCTCAACCGTGAACACGGCAAGACCATCATCATGGTGACCCACGACCCGAAGGCCGCCGAGTACGCGACCCATACGGTGCACTTGGACAAGGGCGAACTTGCCGACGCGCCACTGGCGCACTGACCGAGGGCACGGCGATGAAGTATTTCTCCCTGGTGTGGGCGCAGCTGTTCCGCAGCCGCACCCGCACCCTGCTGACCCTGCTGTCGGTGGTGGCCGCGTTCCTGCTGTTCGGCATGCTCGATTCGGTGCGCGTGGCCTTCATGTCCGGTGGCAGCGTGGAAGGCGCCAACCGGTTGATCACCGCCTCGCGGCTGTCGATCACCCAGTCGCTGCCGATCCGCCTGGAAGCGCAGATCCGCCAGGTAGCCGGCGTGCGCGACGTCACCTACGGCATGTGGTTCGGTGGCATCTACCGCGACCCCAAGGACTTCTTCCCGAACTTCTCGGTAGCACCGAACTACTTCGACGTCTACGGCGAACTGGAGGTCGCCCCGGACCAGCTCAAGCGCTGGCAGGACACCCGCACCGGCGCCATCGTCGGCGAGTCGCTGGCCAAGGATTTCGGCTGGAAGATCGGCGACACCATCCCGTTGCAGGCCACCATATTCCCGCGCGGCGGCAGCAACGACTGGCCGCTGGAAATGGTCGGCACGTTCCGCTCCAAGGACCGCGCAGTGGCCGGGAACGAGGAGCGGCAGCTGATGATGAACTGGAAGTACTTCGATGAGTCCAACGACTACATCAAGAACCGGGTCAGCTGGTACACCATCACCCTGGACAATCCGGACCATGCCTCGCGGGTGGCCCAGGCCATCGACGCGATATCGGCCAACTCCGACCACGAAACCAAGACCCAGACCGAATCGGCGTTCCAGCAGGCCTTCGTCAAGCAGTTCGCCGACATCGGCATGATCGTCACCTCGATCATGGGCGCGGTGTTCTTCACCCTGCTGCTGCTGACCGGCAACACCATGGCCCAGGCGGTGCGCGAACGCATCCCGGAACTGGCCACGCTGAAGACGCTCGGCTTCCAGGACCGTACCGTACTGGCCCTGGTGATGGTGGAATCGATCCTGCTGGTGGGGCTGGGCGGTGCGATCGGCATGGGCCTGGCGGCGACCATCCTGCCGGTGCTGGCACCGCAGACGCGCGGCCTGTTGCCACCGCATGTGCCGACCACCACCTGGCTGGTGGGCATTGGACTGATCATCGTGATCGGCATCGTGGTCGGACTGCTGCCGGCGTTGCGCGCCAAGCGGCTGAAGATCGTCGACGCCCTGGCCGGACGCTGAGGACCCGCACATGAAGAACACACTGAAGAAATGGCTGCTCAACGGCGCGATGCTGGTGGTGCTGGCGGTGGGCCTGGCGGGATGGATCTGGCTGCCGTGGCAGGGCGTGCTGATCGTGGCGGTGCTGGTCGCGCTGTGGCTGGTGCTGACCCGCGGCGGACGGCTGGCGTTGGCTGCCACCCGCATCGGTATCGCCAGCCTGCCGCAACGCTGGGGCGCCTCCTCGGTGATCGTGGTCGGCATCGCCGGCGTGGTGGGCGTGCTGGTGGCGATGCTGGCGATGGGCGCAGGGTTCCAGTCCACGCTCAACAGCACCGGCGATGACACCACCGCCATCGTGCTGCGCGGGGGCTCGCAGGCGGAAACCAACTCGGTGATCACCCGCGACCAGATTCCGCTGTTGTCCACCCTGCCCGGCGTGGCACGCGACGAAAAGGGGCGCGCACTGCTGTCCGCCGAACTGTCGCAGGTGGTCAACCTGGTGTCCCGCTCGGACGGCACCGATGTCAACGCGCAGTTCCGCGGCGTCGGCGAAATGGCCTGGGCGGTGCATGATCGCGTACGCATCATCGAAGGCCGCAGGTTCGCCAGCGGCAAGCGCGAGATGGTGGTGGGCCAGGGCGCGAAGACCCAGTTCCGCGACATGGACGTGGGCAGCACGCTGACCCTGGGCAACCAGGCATGGACGGTGGTCGGCGTGTTCGCTTCCGGCGATGCGCACGACTCGGAGCTGTGGACCGACGTGGATACGCTGGCCACCACCTACCAGCGCGACTCGCTGCAATCGGTGACGGTGCGCACCGACGGCAAGCCGGGCTTCGAGCAGTTCAAGGCCGCCGTCGCCGGCGACCCGCGCCTGAAGCTGGAGGTGGAAACTACGCGGCTGTACTACAGCAAGCAGGGCGGCGGACTGACCACGCTGATCAACATCCTGGGCAAGGTCATCGGCACCATCATGGCCATCGGCGCCGTGTTCGGTGCGCTCAACACCATGTATGCCGCCGTGGCAACGCGGGCGCGCGAGATCGCCACGATGCGCGCGATCGGCTTCCGCGGGCTGCCGGTGGTGACCGCGGTGATGCTGGAGACCATGCTGCTGGCCCTGCTGGGTGGCTTGCTGGGCTGCGCGATCGCCTGGCTGCTGTTCAACGGCTACAGCGTGTCCACCATCGGCAGCAATTTCAGTGCGGTGGTGTTCAAGTTCCACGTCTCCCCGGAACTGCTGTGGAGCGGGCTGAAGTGGGCGCTGGGCATCGGTCTGGTCGGTGGCCTGTTCCCCGCCCTGCGCGCCGCCCGCCTGCCGATCACCACCGCCCTGCGCGAGGTCTGACTAGCGGCGGGCGCGGCGCAGGCCGTCGAAGACGAACAGGCCCAGGCCGATCCAGATCGCGATGAAGCCGGTGGCGCGTGCGCCATCGAAGGGTTCGTTGAAGAAGAACACGCCCAGCACCAGGCCCAGGCTGGGCGCGATGAACTGCAGCACGCCTACGGTGGACAGGGCGATGCGCTTCACGCCGTAGGCGAAGCCGATCAACGGCGCGGCAGTGACCACGCCGCCGAAGACCAGCAGCAGATCGTTGCGCCAGCCCCAGCCCCCGAAGAAGGCGCCGCCGTGGCCGTTTTCGCTCCACAGCGCGAAGCCCAGCGCCGGCAGGAACAAGTACAGGCTTTCCACCGCCAGGCCGGCCACCGGATCGACCGATATCAGTTTGCGCAGCAGGCCATACAGGCCGAACGAGCCGGCCAGCCCCAGCGCGATCCATGGCGGTGCACCGGCCTGCCACGTGAGCCAGCCCACGCCGGCCGCCGCGCAGGCCACCGCCAGCCACTGCAGGCGACGCAGGCGTTCCTTCAGCACCACCACGCCCAGTACCACGCTGACCAGCGGATTGATGAAGTAGCCCAGGCTGGTATCGATCACGTGGCCCGCGTTGATCGCCCAGATGTACAGGCCCCAGTTGAACGCGATGGCCAGGCTGCTGACCGCCAGCGTGGCCAGCGCACGCGGCTGCGCGGCAATCGCTTTCCACCACCGCAGGCGGCTGCTCAGCAGCAGCCAGCCCACCACCAGTACCGTGCTCCAGATGATGCGGTGGGCGATGATCTGGAACGAAGGCACTTCGCGCAGCAGGTGCCAGTACACCGGTACCAGTCCCCACAGCACGAAGGTGAAGGCGGTGACGGCGAAGCCACGGCGCTGTTTCTGCTCCTGCTCGCTGGTGGGCATGGCGCTCACTTGCGCGTCCTCGCCAGTGCCAGCACCAGCACGCCGGACAGGATCACCGCCATCGCCACCAGGTCGCGCCAGCCGAAGTGTTCGCCGTTGAGCAGTACGCCGAGCAGCACGGCGATCACCGGATTGACATAGGCATAGCTGCCGGCCAGCGCGGGACGTACGTTGTGCAGCAGCCACACGTAGGCGGTGAAGGCCACGATCGAGCCGAACACGCACAGGTAAGCCACCGCCAGCAGGCCGTCCAGGCTCGGCAGCGCGGTCGGCCGCTCACCCACCGCCAGTCCGGTGATGACCAGCAGGATGCCGCCGCAGATCATCTGCCCGGCAGCGGTCATGAACGGTCCCGGCAGGTCCTGGCCACGTACCCAGACCGAGCCGAATGCCCAGCCGACCGGTGCCACCAGCAACAGCACCAGACCGGTCGGCGAGGCCGCCAGGCTGCTGCCCGCGTTGAGCCAGACCACGCCGAGGAAGCCGATGGCAATGCCCAGCCATTCGCCGCGGCTGGCGTGCTGGCCGCGCACCGCCGAGAACAGCGCCATCCACAACGGCACCGAGGCCACCGCGGTGGCGGCCAGGCCTGAGGACACGTCACGTTCGGCCAATACCACCATGCCGTTGCCCAGCAGCAGCATGGTGAAGCCCATGATGGTCAGGTTGCGCCACTGGCGCAGGGTCGGACGCGGCATCTTCCTGAACAACCGAAGCACGGCGTACATCAGGCTGCCGGCGATGATGAAGCGCGCACCGGAGACCGAGGTCAGCGGCAGCACGCCGGCCTGCAGCGCCTTGGCGATGCCCAGGTAGGTCGAGCCCCAGACCACGTAGACCAGCAGCAACGCCAGGGCGACGGCACCGGGACGCGGTGCGGCGGGGGATTCAGGAACGACGGCCATGGGCCACCAGGGTGCGGGGGAAGGAGGATTCTAGGCCTTTGCGGTGCCGCGCAGCAGTCAGGAACGCGGCATGCTGTTTTCGGCGCGCCGCGCATGCTGGCGACGCGTCTCCAGCGGAGCGCGGACAAGGCCTATATCATCCACCCCGCCCCTGCCGACGAACTGCTTGCCGGCGCCTACCCAGGAACTCCCGACGATGCAGGATGAATTCAACGACCCGCTCTGGCGCCAGGTGCTGTCCGGCGCGCAGATGCTGTTCGTGGCCTTCGGCGCGCTGGTACTGATGCCGCTGATCACCGGGCTGGACCCGAACGTGGCGCTGTTCACCGCCGGGCTGGGCACGCTGCTGTTCCAGTTGATGACCGGCCGCCAGGTGCCTGTGTTCCTGGCTTCCAGCTTCGCCTTCATCACCCCGGTCATCCTCGCCAAGCAGCAGTTCGGCCTGGCTGAAACCATGGGTGGGGTGATGGCTGCTGGCTTGGTCTACACCTTCCTGGGCCTGGCGGTGAAGATCAAGGGCACCGGTTTCATCGACCGGCTGCTGCCGCCGGTGGTGATCGGCCCGGTGATCATCTCGATCGGCCTGGCGATGGCGCCGATCGCCGCCAACATGGCCATGGGCAAGGACGCCGATGGGGCGCAGTTGATTCCGTACCAGACAGCGATGCTGATTTCGATGCCGGCCCTGTTGACCACGCTGGTGGTGGCGGTGTTCGGTCGTGGCATGTTCCGGCTGCTGCCGATCATGTTCGGCGTGCTGGTGGGTTTCGGGCTGTCCTTCGCATTCGGCGTGGTCGATGTCGCGCGCATCGCGGCGGCACCGTGGTTTGCCCTGCCACGATTCACCGCCCCGGCGTTCAACTGGCAGGCGATCCTGTTCATCGTGCCGGTCGCGCTGGCGCCGGCGATCGAACACATCGGCGGGGTGATCGCCGTCGGCAGCGTCACCGGGCGCGACTACCTGAAGAAGCCCGGCCTGCACCGCACCCTGTTCGGCGATGGCGTGGCGACCACCGCGGCGGGACTGTTCGGTGGACCACCCAACACCACCTATGCCGAAGTCACCGGGGCGGTGATGCTGACCAGGAATTACAACCCGAAGATCATGACCTGGGCGGCGGTCTTCGCCATCAGCCTGGCCTTCATCGGCAAGTCCGGTGCGCTGCTGCAGAGCATCCCGGTACCGGTGATGGGCGGCATCCTGTGCCTGCTGTTCGGCTCCATCGCCGCAGTCGGCATGAACACCCTGATCCGCCACCGCATCGACCTGGGCGAAGCACGCAACCTGGTGATCGTG
>Ga0265780_10002648_pt1 | contig 24068 bp, 21 predicted proteins | sample P1T30metagenome_FD_192432 | JGI IMG/M metagenome (GOLD analysis project Ga0265780, IMG submission 192432) | Plant litter microbial communities from East Loma Ridge, Irvine, California - P1 T30 | ecosystem: Environmental > Terrestrial > Plant litter > Unclassified | place: USA: California... | reverse complement strand
GCGAAGAGAGCGCGGTGTGCCGACTACCTGATGACAGCGGGAGTGGCCGTTGGAATCGCAGGGCAGCTGCTGAGATGAGGAAGAGATGCGCTCGTGTCTTCGTTTCTTTGTGGATAATACGGTGGTTCCTGATGTTCATGAGCGGAAAATACGAATGTGCTTTGGCACAGGCTTGCTTGTGTGGATTTTGCCACGATATGGCGTTCGTAAGGAGTTTAGCGGTACAGCATGCGGCTGAATTGTGTGGTCACTCATATCTGTATATGCCTTCAATGAGATTATATAAGCTTTTCCATGTCACTTTGTTCTACCATACTCTGTGCTGTCATTCCCATATTAAGATTGGTGTCGTTCTACTTGGACGACATTATCTCAAGCCAATCATTCAAGAGATTAGGATAACGACTGAGTCCAACATGTCTAGCCAGAAGACAATGTTGCTTGAAATAACCCTGTCTTCGAGGTAGAACCGTCCAGAACGAACAACATCTAGATGGAGACTTGCAGCTCATGTAAAGTAAGAGGAGATTAGACAGTATGTAAGCAGCAACGTCTCAGGTAGCACTTGACACAAAAAGATCGCACCCAGAATAGAATACCCGTATACTATCTTCTCATGGATCCAACTCTCTATCTATATCGATATCTTCCCGTCCTTACTCTCACATGCCTAAGTATATCAGCAATAGCAAAAAGAAGATATTATGAACGCGGCTAGACTCGAACTAGCATCTCCCACACGACTCCCGCGGCGGTTTTCACCGTCACACGCCCTTGCCGCGGTCCTGCAGGCCCGACAGGACAAAGGACTACTCAGTAGTGGATTGTTTAGCGTGGACGTCTTGACCATTGGACTACGCATTCTGCGTTGATTTGATCGATGGTGAGATGGGTAGTTGGAGAGGATGTGTAGAGTATTCTTGGGTGAGGTTGATGAATGATAGATGGCATCTGAATGCATGGAGAGTGGTGAGTGAGACAAGATAAAGCACAGTACGATGTGTGAGTAAGAGCGCAAGTAAGGTGAGAGGATATGTTAGGAAAGTTTGCGTTCTCTAATTCGTAAAGCGAGTGTCGTGTTCATAAAGACATAAACCTACAATGGTTTCCTGCGCATGGGGAAACCGGGTATCAAGATCGTATGAAACAAAAGCCCATACAAGGCCCTCTCTTTCCTCCTCCTCTTTCAAATAGCCATCATACTCGTGTCGTAAAGAGGGTATCCAAATCCAACCAAACATACTTTTCAGTCACCACCTCACCTCAGTCAGTCGCGACTCACACCTGATCCCGCGGCTCAACCCCCCTAACAGCAACCCCATCAATCCCCCCAAAACTACTCCTCGGACTCACATCCCCAACATCCTTCCCAAACTCCTTCTGCCTAAGTTCCCAACTCCCCACCCTCTCATGCCCCCTCTTACCATCACCGCCAAAACTAATAATCCCCGCGTTATTCGTCGCAGGCGGCACCCCGTTCCCGGCAAGACGAACATCCGGATCCGACGCCAACTTGGCCGAGCCCTTGAAGCCACCAAGATCCGATTTCTGTCGAAGGTTGCCACCAAGACGGTGCTCGACGCGGTGGAAGCGGAGTCCGGTGAGGAGCATAGCGAGCGCGAAGAGGAGGCCTGCTACGACGAGAGAAATGACGGCACCGATTACGCCGCCGACGACGGGGGAGACGCCGTCTTTCCTTGGTCTTTCGTGGGCAGCGGGGACGACGAGCGTGACGCCGCTGCCGTCTGCGCCGCGGCAAAAGAAAGCTCCTGTGCTGCAGGTTTCGCACCAGTCGCTTAGGCCCTGCATGGAGATGGTGCTGAAGAGTCTTTCGAACTCTGTGTATCGCATGTCTGTCTTGGAACGCCCGTTGTTGAACATGGAGTAGGATTGCAGTGGCTTGTCGTCTGCGTCTGTGCCGTTGTGGAAGTAGAAGCGTACCCAGAGGTCGTCGGGGTCGCTGGGCATGGCTGTGTTGGAGCTGGTGCTGAAGAGTTCGAATATCATGGCGGAGCCGTAGGGTGGGATGGATTTGAATTCGGCGGACTGTGTGTCGAGCATCATTAAGGACATGAGGCTCATCATGGCGTCTTGTTCGCCGAAGAAGAAGGTGAGTGGGCTGGGCGTGCTGATCTGGCCTGCGCTGCTGAGATCGCCGGCGCTGTTGTTCTTGCCAGATACGAGCATGTCGAAGGTGTTTTGGATCGAGCCGGCGAGCGTTTTGCCGCCGATGGCTCGGTTGCTGGTGTCGGAGGCTGAGGTGTTGCCGTAGAGATACCAGGCTACTTCGTCGGCGCGGGATCGGAGCGTATCGTATAAGCCGGACTCATTGTTTGCTAGGGTCTTGTAGATACTAGCGTTGTGCATGTATTGGTATGATAAGTAGTCTGCCAGTTCAAGTGCATACATATATGACCTGTGTCAATGTCAGTATTTGAATCACATGACAGTACTGAATAAGCTCTGCACCAGAGAAGGTAGGGCAGGGGTAGGAGAAGACCATAAAATAGAAGGCGAAAGTCCAAGACGTATTCCGTCTCCAATCGTACTTACAGTTCATCTTGATTGACGTGGCCTTCGAACCAATCCAGAGGGAGGTTCTTGTACAGTTCACTGTTGTCTGCCAAATACTCGGCATCCCGGTATTCTTGAGTCGTGAAGTATTTCAGTGCGTCGGTTTGTCCTTGTGGACATTGTCCAGCTCCAGATACAAGTCTCGAAACTGGGTCGTACACATTCGCAGCATGAATGCTAGCGTACTGATATCCGTTGAGTGGGTAGTCGACCGAAGTGCCGTCAGCGAGGACACCCGTGTTATCACCAGTTGCGTTGCTGATGTCATGTGGTGGGTAAAGACCTTGCATGAAGGCTTGCGCCGACGAAACCAGGTATGGCGCATCGAGAGTCTGAACCCAAATCTGGTCGTTGTTCAGGACATCCTCTGATAGTCCCGCAATGGACTCAGGACCGGAAATGAACTTTGATCTGAACTTTTGACCGAGCGCATGCATCTGATTCGCGCCGAAGCTGGTAAGAGTCTGGGTATTATTGCGCAAGATGGGTGTCCGTTCTCCCGTGCGAACGAAAGCGAAAGCAGCAAGTGTATGTTCCGAGTCTGAACTCTGGGCGCCAGCCAGCGAGGCCGAAGCCATTGCGGCGACGATGGTGCGTGTGAACATTGCGAGAGTATGTTGGTGTGGTACCTCAACACCAAAACGATGACGATGGTGCTTGCTGGTGACGATAATACCAGCGACAAGGCTGAACACCAACTGAACCCCGGGATCACATCTCTACTTATTCCCTGCGGCAGCTCGCATGCAGAACTAGATACCCATGCTTATTTCCAAGGCAGCCAGGCACCTTACCCGCCAGCACAAAGAAGCGAACAGTCCGTGGCCCCCAATAACGATAGCGGCTGAACGCCTAATGTAAGCGACGCGGAAGAACTCACAACTCTGTACGCGCCGCATGTAGGGCCGCGGCGTGACTGAAGCTGCAGCCTTGCTGAACAACTATGACATGTTCATGACTGCCTCGAGCCAAATATTGCAGACGGATAGACATCCGTGCAAAGGCATCATCGATGCATGAACCAAAACTTTGCGGTTCCTTGGTTACACAGCATCCGTTTTAGCCGTATTCAACGAGACCATGGTGGATGCCAAGACTATAGGTATGGCTTTGGGGCGCATCGAATCCTGCAAAAATCAACGGGGTGGCTGGGTGCTGACAGCGGGAGCCCAGATCCTATGAAGAATGATTCTCTCGCACGAGTGTGTTGGCCGCTATCCTACGTCCAGTTAGCCTAAGAGATTTACTAACGCTTCTCGTGGTCGTGACCGGGATACCGGTGAGCGGGACTCGGCACATCAGGTACAATGAGGAAACATACGATACTGCCACACCATGTTTTTGTGGGTCAACGGTACAGAACATGAGTCTGCCTTACTTGCATTTAAGCCTTGATTCAACCGGATGGATAATTTTCCTTCTATCGTGGGCGACTTCATCTTCCAGATGTCGCCGTTTCAGGATTCATGTTGGTGAAAATTATTGCGGCGAACAGACGAAGGGTTTGCTTCTTCGAGCGGAATGTAGGGTGGCTAAAAATGGATCAGAGCACTACGTTAGGCCGCCCACAGGGCTGAAAAAGTGCTGCCGACCCATCCGTATCAAGACATGGCACGTGGCACGTGGAACTCGCATTGCTTGTTCGTTTGACATTAAATAATATATGTCCGCCAACAGCGGGCGGGTATTGCTACAATGGCCCTACGATGCTGCGGAAGACCTTCGTCTACCACGCTCAAAACGCCAGTTTGGGTCCGCAATCAAGCGACTAGAACCGGATATACCCTTGCCTTTTCCAAACCATGACTCTACAACGTAACTTCAACACGGCCCTCGGCACCTGGCGCACCACCAGCCTGCAGCGAGGGCAGGAGGTAGGTGATGTCGTCCCAGGGATGTCTGTAAAGACCAGTGCGCAGCCTCTTCTGGTCAAGGAAATGGGCAATGAGACCGATACTTCGGCCAAGGACGAAGAGACCGTTAAGGACACCCATCTTCAGGTAGTCCTCAGCCTCCTCTTGGGTGAAAGCACCACCGTTGCGAACAAGGTCAACGAAGCAGACAGCGATGCAGCCGTCAACGTTGAGAATCAGGTTGTCCTTCTTCGATGTGGTCACCGACTCGACGGCAAGCGCGTAGTCGAGCAGCTTGGTGCTGGGGAAGTTCTTCTTGACGTACTCCTTGACGAGCTCGACACGAAGATCGGGGTTGTTACGCGACTTGATCCTGTGACCAATACCGGGAACTGATAGACGTTAGCTGCTGTAAAAATATGGCTTTCAGCTTAGGCGACTTACTGAGCTTGTTCTCCTTCCTCATTGTGTCAACGAAGTCACGAGGGCTGAGGCCCTTGTCAAAGGCCTTGCTGAACTCCTCAGCGGCGCCGTCGAGCGCACCACCGAAGCGCGATCCAATGGTCAAGAGACCAGAGACCAAGGCACTGATGAGGTCCTTGCCAGCACGGGTAGTGATGATGGTGTTCATGGCACCAGACACAGCTGGACCGTGATCGGCAGTCAACATGAGAACCATCTCGAGGAAACGGCTGGCGTAGTTGGGCAGGCGGCGACGGAACCACAGCAGTGACATGACACCACCGATACCGATCTCCTCCCTGAAGACATCAGAGATGGGCATACCAGCGTACAGAAGCTCTTGACCACGGTCGTCAGAGATGGTGGAAATGAAAGCAGCGGGCTTTCGGATGAGACCGAGCTCCTGCGCCCATGAGTAGTCGATGGGGATCTTGGGTACAACGGGCTCAGGCTTGGGCTTGATGGTGCCGTCCTTGACGAGCTTCTGGTAGACCTGGGCAAGAGTGCCGGGCATCTCCTCGAAGGTCTCGGGGACGTAGATGCCAGCTTCCCTCATGGTCTTGTTCTTGGTTGCCGCAGTCTCGAGCTGAGAGTTGGCGAAAGAACCAGCGTGACCGAACTGGACCTCGGTCTTGAGCATACCAGCAACGGTACCGATGGCCCACGCAACAATGGGCTTGTTGACCTGGCCAGACTTGACAGCCTCAATGACGCGGTATTCCTCAACACCACCAACCTCACCGAGCAGGACAATGATCTTGCAGTCGGGGTCGGCCTGGTATCGGAGAACGTGGTCGATGAAGGTGGTACCGGGGTACCTGTCACCACCAATGGCAACACCCTCGAGCACACCATCGGTAGTGTTTGCGATGATGTTGTTCAGCTCGTTGGACATACCTCCGGACTTGGAGACATATGAGACGGAACCAGGGCGGTAGAGCTTGGAGGCAACGATGTTGTCCATCATACCACCAGTGTTACCGATCTTGAACGCACCGGGCTTGATGCCTCCGACGGTGGCCGGGCCGATGATGGTGATGCCCTTCTTCTGGGCAACGTGGAGGATCTCACGCGCACGCTAGTGCAAGTCAGTGGCTGTTAAGAGTAGTTTTTGCTGCGGTTGGAACTTACTCGCTCGGGTACACCCTCAGCAATGATGGCAATGCACTTGATCTGAGGGAATTCCATCAGCTCCATGGTGGACTGGAAGACTGAGCGCGACGAGGCGAAGTTGACAACGGTGTCAACATCATTGTGCTTGCCAACGGCCTTCTCGACTGTCTGGTAGACGGGCAGCAGAGTCTCGCTGGTTCCCCAGTACCTGTGTTGTGTGAGTCGGATGCTTGGCGGGGCATGTCGGGGTATTGACGACTACGTACATTTTGCTGACGAATTGACCGCCGAATGTGTAGATGATACCGGCGACGGAGGGCTGCTTGCGCTTGCAGATGAAGTCGAAGTCGAGCATGCCCTGGACGGCACGGGGCTGCAGTCCGCTGTTCACATTGTGTTAGAGCCGCGCTCCGGTATTTTGCAGGCGTGGTGGTCTTACTAGACGAAGCATCGTGTCTTGGGATGGAAGAGTGTGTGCGAGGCCGGGGGGCTCATGGGCCGGCTGGGGGCAGCGAAACGACGGATGTTGTCGTTGGCGGAGAGGCCGTCGCTCGAGGTGGCCGCCTGCGCTGGGACGCTCCCGTTGGGGGGTGCTGCGGAAGGCATTGTGAAGGTCGATTAATTCTAGAGAGGCGGGAGGGTCAGTCTGGCTCGGAACGGGCGTTGTGACGAGCAGATAAGGTTGGCGGTCGGGGTATTTCGCGTGGGAAAAAATGCTTCGGAGCTGTTGGGGCAGGCACGCAAGAGCGGGCAGGTGGGATGGAGCTCAACAAGGGCTAGGGAAGGAGCGAGCGAGTGACTTACCTTATGGATGCAATGCCGTGCTGAGGGCAGAGCAGAGTACTTGGATGGATGGGGAGAAGGTTGCGAAGAGGGAGCAGCGATTCTTTCCGAAGTTTGGCCCTTACTTTTGGCGGTGTTGAGCTGGAGAGTGATATCCCCTGCACGAACTAGATGCGTGTGGCGCTAACCCCAAGTCCCGAGCGGTGAACGGGGACCCGAATGTCTGCACCGCAGCGTCGCACCTCGGAATTGGGGGTGTTGGTAATAGATGGGGCTTCAATGCACCGCGCTGGCGCTTTCTGGAAGGTGTTATCGCGGAAAATCCCCCGGGAAGCGTGTGTTCGGGTCGTTGATATCTCGTCGTGGGTCGTGTAGGGCATCCGCAGCTCCTGTACCCCTGGTGGGGTGTCCTCGCCGTGATAGGCCCGCCGTGCGCCCAGTGCCTTAGCCCTGCATCCGCTGCCCGCCCTCAGTGCTCAACACGCAGAAAAAACATCAGACCGCTTTCTCAAGCTCCTCCCAAGCCGTCTGACAACTCAATCTTGCCAGCAGTTCCTCTTAACCCTCTGCAGACCGTGTGTCAAGCCTCAACAAATCCAGGTACGTCTGCCCACTCCCCAGCCTGCCACTTCGCATCTTTTGTCCCGGCCCCCTCACCATCTTCTCCGAACATCTTCGTCTCCGGACATTGCATAAGGCCCCATTGCCATACCCGAGACTTCTTTCGGGATTGCCTGCCAGCCATATCTCTTGCACCCCATTGTCTCCACGCGAGCCGCCCCTCTTGACATTGACACTCATCCATCGCAGTTTGACCATACACCACAATGTCAGCCAAGTCTATCCTCGAGGCCGACGGCAAGGCCATCCTCAACTACCACCTCACCCGCGCGCCTGTCATCAAGCCCACTCCCCTGCCCGCGTCGGCCACACACAACCCCCCCTCCAAGCTCGCATCGCTGCACTTCGCCGCCGATGAGGACATCAAGGGCGTGCTCGACCAGGCCGAGGCCACATACCCATGGCTGCTGACCCCCGGTTCCAAGTTCGTCGCAAAGCCAGATCAGCTCATCAAGAGGCGAGGCAAGAGCGGCCTGCTCGCGCTGAACAAGACCTGGGCTGAGGCGAGGGAGTGGATCGAGGCGAGGGCAGGAAAGGAGCAGCGTGTTGAGACTGTTGATGGTGTCCTGAGGCAGTTCTTGGTCGAGCCTTTCGTTCCCCATCCCCAAGACACCGAGTACTACATCAACATCAACTCCGTGCGAGAGGTATGTCCATTTCAGTTTCCGCCTTTTTCTACAATCATTTCGTTATTTCGTTACGTCGTATCTCGTGCCGTTTCGGGCGACCGTGTGGTCTGGCGCATGCGAAGGCGTGCAAAAGGCATACTCGGAAGCTCAGAGCGGAATGCTGCAGCTCGAGTGCAAGCGGAGCGGGAAGCGTGCTTAAACCGGGCGCACTGCCTGGTTTTGTTTCAAGGCCGGCCGGACGAAGGGAACGACGGCCGACCCACTCCTGCAGAGCACCTACTCTTCTGCGATACGCACGTCCACTTTCACATGCAAATGTGGCTGCAATTTCAGCGCTTTTGCGCCGCTACCTATGCATCGTCAATTTACGGGCCCGTGGTGTTGCGGCTCTAGCATCGGCGCCATCTTGCGATCTTTTGCCGATCTCACCGCTAACTTGTCCGCTTAGGGTGACTGGATCCTCTTCACCCACGAGGGTGGTGTCGATGTCGGTGATGTCGATGAGAAGGCTGAGAAGCTCCTCATCCCCGTCGACCTCAAGGAATACCCCTCCAACGAGGAGATTGCCGCCACTCTCTTGAAGAAGGTGCCCGAGGGTGTACACAACGTCCTCGTCGACTTCATCTCAAGGTTATACGCCGTCTACGTTGACTGCCAGTTCACGTGAGTTACTCAGGCACCTGTCACCTGCCTAATACATACTAACGTAACCAAGATACCTTGAGATCAACCCTCTCGTCGTCATTCCCAACGAGGAGAAGACCTCAGCTGAGGTTCACTTCCTGGATCTCGCTGCCAAGCTTGACCAAACTGCTGAGTTCGAGTGCGGTGCCAAGTGGGCTATTGCTCGCAGCGCGACAGCTCTCGGCATACCAGCTGCTCCCCAGCAGAATGCTAAGCAGACCGTCGATGTCGGCCCACCGATGGAGTTCCCCGCTCCCTTCGGTCGTGAGATGAGCAAGGAGGAAGCGTACATTGCTGAGATGGACGCTAAGACTGGTGCTTCCCTCAAGCTGACCATCCTCAACGCTACCGGCCGCGTCTGGACCCTGGTCGCTGGTGGTGGTGCGTCCGTCGTTTACGCCGACGCCATCGCCTCTGCTGGTTTCGCCGGTGAGCTCGCCAACTACGGTGAGTACTCTGGTGCTCCCACCGAGACACAGACCTTCCACTACGCCCGTACCGTCCTCGACCTCATGCTCCGTGCTCCTCAACACCCAGAGGGCAAGGTTCTCTTCATCGGTGGAGGTATTGCCAACTTCACCAACGTCGCCTCGACTTTCAAGGGTGTCATCCGCGCTCTGAGGGAAGTCGCACCTCTCCTCGTCGAGCACAACGTCCAGATCTGGATCCGTCGTGCCGGCCCCAACTACCAGGAGGGTCTCAAGAACATCAAGGGTGTCGGCCAGGAGCTCGGCCTCAACATGCACGTCTACGGCCCCGAGATGCACGTGTCGGGTATCGTGCCATTGGCTCTTATCCCTGGCAAGACTACCGACATTAAGGAGTTCTCTGGTTAAGCGTGTGCTTTGTATATTAGGGTCGCGGGTGTAGACTGGGACTGCTTACGGCTCATGACTAGACAAGAGTTAACGTTGGGAGCTTTGCATGAAATGAGTGTTCGACGAACCCATTAACCTCGTCTGCCTTGGCGAAGTGGCTGGCGGCGAAGGAATATAACATTTAATACTTCCATCTATTGTGTTCTTGTTTTGTTGAGGTGAGGTTTGATGGTTTATGGTGCGTCAGTGCACGTTGTTGCTCTTTCCTGGAAGGAAGGCACGACATCCCCTCTCACTTTCCCTCAACACAACGACACACCCGTGCATGCGCGCGTTCCCTTGGTCGATAGCAGAGCTCACATCCGCCCCACACGATAGACGCAGGAGGTAGATACGACATCCCATCCCATATATAATCGTCACAATTTCGCGATCGCCCATCACAGCACAAGAACCCCAAAGCAAAGCAAACCAAGCAACAACCCAGTCCTGCAACGTCTAGGGTGAAACCAGACCTTGCAAGACTAATTGCCTAAGCCCTTAAACAGGCTGAAGCAAAGCATCGTGTACTGCAGTACCAAAACATAGGACAAGAGTTCGAGCACTCGTTCACTCAAGTCTTGAATAGAGGACACGGGCGTTTGACCATCAAGTCGAGGAACGTGTTCTTTGTAATCTTCATACTACAGCCTTCAGCAGCAAGGGTAGTTAGAGGAATTCCCCTTGAAACACAGGTTTGGCATACGTCGAACTTGTGGATTGAGATCTTGAGACTATAGCCTTCGGGGAAAGGGTGGTTGATGGAAGATCGTTGTCTTGTGGCGTTGAGTGAAGGGGTTGGTTGTTCTATTTTTTTGTTGATTGTGGTTAGGTTTGCAAACAGCGGATGTAGAGATTACGCTGTGATATATTCCTTCTACGCTATACACGGGGAGAAGTTAAATAGGTCTGCAGCCTACATCAAGATAGAAACATGCAAAGTAGGTAACATAACATTAACTTAGGCTCCAGACCTGAGGATTGTTTGTTCTTCCTTAATTAAGGTGCTACACTTGCTAAAGCGAGTCTCTATATCGCCCTTCAGCAGCAAGATAAACCAGCATGTGCGCATATGCTTCATTTTGTTATGTTCAGACGTGTGAGGGTAGTATTCAAAGTTCGTATTGATTCAAGAAAGTGGAATATGCAATGCTAGTAGAGCAACATAGGAATAACGCAATGAACGCTTCATAACCATGAATCACAAACGCCCTTCGCCATGCAAAAAAAGACAAGACCACTATACAGCAACACCCCTCTGCTTCCACCCGCCTGGGCCCCTCCAAGCGAAGAAGATGAGACCCATGGCAATCCACACGCTGATGGTCATGGCCCAGAACGTAGACGCATAGCAAGCCTTTCCATGGCAAAGCACGTCCTCTGGATCCTTCTGAACACCCGCTTCACCATTCTCTGCAGCTTTCTGATACACCGTGGCGTAGACAGCACCCCAGAGCGTAGCACCGGCAGCCGGTGTCATGGCTAGAATGCCCCAGTTTGTACCGAAGTTCTCCACGCCCCATACTACTGAGACGACGATAGGTGTAAGAGAGAAGACGGCTCCATACCCAGCACCGATGAGTGCGGAGACGGCGGCAAAACGGGAGGCATGGTTCTGCACCCACCCACTCGCGAGGAGAAGTTGTCCGAGGGAGAGGATGAAAGCGAAAGCCAGGAGGAAGGTTATGCGAGAGACGGTGAATCGGCGCGGCTGCTCGAGGGATGGGAGTGACGATAGCGAGTTCGCGATGGAGTCTGGTCCACGACGGTGGGAGTTGCCAGACGAAACCGGGGCGAGGACATCGGAGAGTGTGCCGGTGATTAAGCGAGCGAGTGTGGAGGTGATGGCGACGATGGAGACGTGGGTGGCAGGCGAGGTGTTAGTGGCGACATGCGCAGGCGTAAGCGTCTCGATGATGGTGCCTAGGTTGTTGATGAAAGCCTCACCAGGGCCAGTAACCAGGAAGAAGCCGCCTGCGAGCCACCACATGGTAGGGTCCATGATGTACCGACGAGTCTCCTCGTTCAGCAGCCATGTCTTCTTGCGTGCCTCTTCTTCCGCCTTGGCCTTCAAACGCTCAGCTTCGGACTGGAGGAAGTCAAAGGTCGAGTCGGAGAGGTCCTGCGTCTCCATAGTTCCGTAGCCGTGATGCTGCGCAGCCTGAGTAAAGAACTCGTCGCGCTGCAGCAGACCAGATCTTTCGAGCTCGTCTACTGCCTCGTCGATCATCTCTTCTTCGTCCATGATGCGCAGCGCGAAGAAGCCGACGGCGCCCACGCAGAGGAGGAGTATGCCGAGGAAGAGGAAGAAGCGGTACACGTCGACGTCGCCTTTGGTGCCATCCGGGTTCCTCACGTACAGCAGCCGGCTTCCAACCTGACTTTGCCACATGCCGCTGAGTCCAAAGGCTGCGATGGGCACTGCCAGAGCCACACCCTTGGCGTTTCCGCGTCCAAAGTTCTTCGCGCATGTTGTTACTGCAGACAGGTACATGCAGCTGGTGCCCATGCCGACGAAGGCGAAGGCCAGCACCATGACGCCGAAGGGCCAGCCATGACCGCCTGCAGATGGCGGAGGGCCGCTCTTGAAGGCGAAGGCTGCCAGCAGATATCCCGAGCCGAAGAGAAGGCCAGCGATACCGGCAGGCACGCCAGGGCCCAGACGGTCGCAGAGGTATCCGAAGATGGGGACGAGCAGGTAGAGGCCGAGCTCGGCGCCGATGGAGACGATGTTGACCTGGACCTGGGTGTAGTGCAGCTTGGACTGGAACAAGTGGCCGTAGAGGGAGAAGGCGGTGATGCTACCAGCGCAGAGGCAGATGACGATGGCCCAGACGAAGCTCAGCCATCGTAGCACGGCGCGCTGCATCTTGACGCGGTCCTGCTCGTAGATGCCTTCGGCCACCTGCTCGAAGAAGCTGCCGGCGTAACTCGTGTCGTTGCTGCGGCGCTGGGATTCGGTGTCGTCGTCGGGGGCGAGCAGCGGGCGACGGGGCGAGTTGGGCGGGTAGTCGAGCTTGTCGATGGTGGTGATGGCATTGCCGCTGTTCCGCTTGGACCTCGGGGGTGACATTGGCGGCCGGTCGTGGACGTGTGACGAGGGTCGGGTGGCTTGGTCTACCGTAGCATGGCCCTAGGAATATATATTAAGAGTAGAATATAGGAGATGCCACGAGACTGCGACAGTATATGTCTGCCCGGACCCAATAACCCAGACGTACAATGCTCTTGCGGACCGGCGGTCAGCGCACGGTGTTGTCGCGCGAAGTAGCTCGCGCCGGGGCTGCAAGCAAGTGACGCTGCAGCCGAATCGCCGGGCCCGCTAGTTCGTCGTCGAAACAAATGCGCAAGAAATCCGCGAGCAGCAAACACCTCGCTGTCGCCCCGTCCCAAGCACCACCATCCAATTGCCATGGCGCCCCAGCAGGCCCTCGTCAACCTCTCGCCCGCTGAGCTGTCGTTCCTGCGCTCCACCCTCTCACAGACGCCGCCCATCCGCCTCGATGTCACCAAGGGCCCCCGCGACTTTCGCTCTATGCGCGCTGAGTATGACGTACTGCCCAGCGCAAACGGAAGTGCGCGCATCGCCCTGGAAGACGGGACCGAGGCGCTCGTAGGAGTCAAGGCCGAGGTGGAGAGGTCACGGCAGCGCCCGACACTGGACGAGCCCGAAGATGTAGACATGGGAGAGGGCGAAGAGACGGACGATAGCAAGGGCAAGGGCCAGAATGCCTGGGTCGAGATGAGCGTCGAGGTGCCAGGCTTCCGCGAAGACGACGCTCTGCCTGTGTTCCTGTCCTCCATGCTCACCGAGAGCTTGCTCGCCAGTGGAGAGCTCAAAGACCGCCTGTACATCAACAGACGGTTTCACTGGAAGCTCTACGTCGATGTAAGAAGTCGCGATACGCCTCTTCTAAACACACTGCTAACAGCCCTAGATCCTGCTTCTTTCACCCCCGCTCTCCTACCCGCTCGCGCTGCTTTCCATGACCACCCATCTCGCCCTCCTCACTACCCTCCTACCAGCCCTAAAGTCGGAAAAGGACGAAGATCCCCTGTTCGACGACGACTGGGATGCCGCCGTGCCGCTATACCCCAAGCAGGCGGGTACCAACAAGACTGCTCCCCAGCTAGGCAAGCCCCCAGTCATCATACTAGCCATGGCAGTGGGCCCCAACATCATCTTTGATCCCGCCAAGGAGGAGCTCGCAGTAGCAGATGCAGTCCTCGCGATCGCATGCACAAATTCAACAACCTCGTCAACGGGCGCGCGCATCGTCTCCATCCGGACCATCGACCCCCCGTCCCACCTTACGCCCCCGGGCGTACCCAACTCGATGAACTCAGCAACAGGCGGTACTGCGCCCACCTCCAGTGCCGATGCGCTCACACAAAGAGAACTGTTGGCGACTTCAGGTGTCTGGACACCGCCCCGAGGTGGCATGAAGAGAGGTTTGATCACACAAGTCACAAAGATGGTGGTTGAAAACGGAGGAGTCGCTGAAGAAGTCATTGGCGCATTGGCATCAATTGAGGTCGGCTGAAGAGAGCGTGACGCCTACACAACATGCAGCGACCTTCAATCAAGGACTCAGTGGGCACTTTTGAGACTTCACGTCCAAATAGGCTTACCGCGCCGAGGAGTACGTCAAGGAGGATCCCGGAGGAGTGTTGGAGCATTTGGCACAATAGTCGTCTCACGACAAGCGTGCTATGCGCCGCTTCATGTGTACTTCAATGCTCTGGCATTGCGTCATCAGACGGCCCGTTCAAGAACAACACGGTCTTGGCTTGGGAAGCCATATAAACATATATCAATACAACACGACATGCCATCTTGATCCACTATCGCAGTATCGTATGTATGATGCATAGTCCCACACGGAAAGGCGGGATCATAGTGCGTTTGATGGCCAACATCGGCATTAATAGTGGAACATTACCCTTGCAGCGTATCAGAAGAACAGACCGTCAACCTCACTTTCCTTGATACGCCTCGCAAGCCGTCAAGCAAACATCGCCGAACATCCCAGCCCCCATGTGTTCTGCTTGCTTTTGTCGGCCCCCATCCCGCGTCAGTCAGCCACATTCGGCTAGTGTAAATGACATGTCAGCTGCGGCTTCCACGTTGTCGTCGTTTCCTGTTCTCTCGATCGATGCTGCCATTCACACCGCTTCGGACACGATATAAGAGAACACCGTACCATTCAACCGTCGCGGAGACACAAGAGATATAGAGTTGCACCGCAATTACGTTACACGATATAACCCCGCACCGTCGTCGCAAGGCTGAAGTCTAATAACACAGCCCGTATCAAAAGCGCTAACAACGACACTGGATGCCCTAGAGGAGTCCAGATCAAAAACATAAAAGTTCCAGACGGAAGCAAGGTCATACATCTCGACAATCAAGCAGAACAGAAGCCATGATGGATCTTCACCACCAATCCCACTTCTCGGCCTTCACGCGCTTCTCCGAAAAGCTCAAAGACACCACCAACCGGCGCAAACAAAGCGCCTCAAGCCACTCCATCCGCAACCCTTCCATCAGCGGCCTCCCCGCAGACGCAGACACAGCCTCCATGCGGTCTTGGGACTCAGAACTCTCACGAGACAGCCGGCGCAGCAGCATAGGAAACTACGCGGACCGCGTCCGCCAAATGTTCACTGCAGGTTCCACGCACCCGGGCAGCGGCCAAAGAAAACGCATTACAGACCTCCCTGTTGAGGTGCTCCAGCACGTATTCATCCACCTCGACTTCTGGGACTTACTCCGCTGCCAGCGCGTATGCAATGTATGGCGGCAACTCATCCCCGGCGACTCCCCTTTACTAGCGGAGATGCTGTATCTGAAGCCGTCCCGCAGTCTGCAAATCTACAATCTCGTCCCCACAACCTTCGATTTTGAACTCGATGTTACGCCGCAGAGTATAGAAGACGGGGTGCAACCGTCTGGCACCCGGTTCTCAGTCGGCGTGCGCAATGAGATTAGTCTGATGAGGAGGTGTTTGGGGCTTATACGGACGAGCCAAGAGATTGTTTTCCATCCGGTTGTTATGGATTTTAATGTTTGGATTCAGAATGAAAGGGTATTGGGGTGCAAAGAGGGGTCGTGGAGGGATATGTTGGTTTCTATGCCGCCGCTGAGGGAACTTACTTTGAGGCATGGGAGGAAGAGGAGTGTGGTCAAGGTTTTGACTGTGGGGGATGATGAGGACGGGGTGAGGTTGGGGGCGCTTTTTGATGCCATGGATGAGTGGAGGCGGACGTTGAATTAAGGGGTAGGTCGTGCTAGCAGTGGAGATGCTGGTTCATCTTGCTGCTGGACGGCGACAAAGGGACCTGCTTTGGCGAATGTAGATATGTAATACCATGTATTCTTCTTAGCAATTTTCTCGTGCAGAGGCTACTGAAAGTGCGATGCAATAGATGCAAAAAGAGAAATGCAAAGCAGAAGATACGACAGCAGGCGCTGCTAACTACTGTTCTCCGTATGTGCGTGCATATAGGTTGGTAGGTAGGTAGATAAAAAACAAAAAAGAAGATCTAGGCAAAAAGACAAAAACAAAATACCAGTGGACACCCCAACCCGTCACCCGACTTCCAACCCTAATAGGAGTAATCCAGCGCCGCCGTCCCGTGGTGAATACTAGACTGCGGAATTGCTTCCCTCGTCAAGTTGTATTCATTGCTTAGGTCCCTCCAGCATCACTGGTTACCCAAGTGAGTGGATTAAAGGACACCACAGGACTCGAACTGGGCTCCCGTTAAAGTATTGACAGTAAGCCGGATTTGGAAACGGAATGTCTTCTAGCTGAGACCCGTTACAGGTGGCAAATTTTGGAATCAAAAATTATATATTGATAATGCAAATCACAGATGAGTATGCAGCCTCTGGGCTGCATAGTCGTCGTCGCTCTGCGAACTTGTGCGAAGGTTGTGAGCTTCTGGTAGCCCAAGCGAGGAGACTGCGGGGTAAGAGTGGCCTCTAAAAGTGGGGAGTCTTGGGCCTTTCCCGCCCACCTACGACACAGGTGCATCATTATGAAAACCACAATCAAAACGCGGACATGAGTTGAACGACATTTGGAGAGGAACTCCATGTCATGATAGCTACGATGCAATATACTCGACTTGCACAAGTCACCACAGATGCGTGGGTATCTATTCTGCGCCTCCCAATGCGACACCTCCGCCCAGTGATGGAGACTCCGACTCACATCTTCAAAGCACGTACTAGCTTTTGAATCTCGATCCGCACATCTTCGCATCCTGGCCGCTTCCCTTCCTCTCCTTGCACCATGTCGCTGATCAGTTGCTGCACGTCGTCGCCTACATCACCCAGACCTTGCGCGAAGCCATCCGGAAAGACCCCTCGGCGCAGCTCCGTAAGAGCAGATATCCGCTCCATACGCGTGTCGAACTTTTGAATCATCTCAAACGCTACGACACCCAGAGCGAAGACATCGAGCTTCTCATTAATGCCACTGCCTGTGTGGGGACGGTAAAACTCCGTACCCACAGGCTTGAAGGTATCCGATACAGTGCAGCTGTCGCTCAGCGCCGCGACAAGCCCGAAGTCTCCGATGCGCGGCGTCATGTGTAGGTGATCACGCTTCGGGCACGTAGTGCAGCTCGAAACATTGACGGATCCGTATGGGGCGTGGCGCGCTCGTGAGAGCGATATGAAGACGTTGGCTGGTTTGAGGTCGCGGTGAACTACGCCTTGTGCGTGGAGGTACTCGACTCCGGAGACGATGTTGTCTAGTAACTCCAGCGATACGCAGGGGTGGAAACAATGCTGTTCGATCGCGTGTGTTGTGGGTGAGTGTTGATCGGAAGAAAGGAAAGCGGCAAGGTTGGTTTCGCAGAGGCTCATTTGCACATTTAACGTAAGAACTGGTCCAAGGCTCTGGTTTTGGATCAAGTGGTGGGGCGCATCGCTGTTCGATATCATGCTGTCTGACATTTCGGAATGCGACTCCTGGGAATACGGCATGTGTAATCTGGGTATATTTTCAACGTCGTCATCTTCTTCTTCGTCAACGTCCTCCACAGCGCTCATCCTGGACTTTGTCGACGATATAGTAGCTATCGTGGTTTGGCTTGCTTGGCTACCGCGACGTTTTGTGCGTCTTGTTTGCTTCAAAGTCTCTTTGTACGATGCATGAACGCTCTCGCTCCTGGTCTCGTTCACTTGCTGTTCAGATTCGCTGAACTCAAATATGATTCCCGCGCTATTGCTGTGTTCGGTGCTCGCGAAGGGATTGTCCATCGTCAGGCTATCTAGCTGAGAATGCAGATCACCCGAGCCTGGTGAAAATGACGGAAATGCTGGTCGATCATCCAAAAGACGGTCGTTGCGCAACATCGTGACTTCCGGCGCAGTCACAGGATCTGCCGGCATTGTGGTGAACTCCAGCCAAGCGTTGTGATACCGAACTATGTTGTTATGATCGAACCGAGCGAGCGAACGAACTTCCTCAAGCATGCTTTCCAGTTCTTCGGGCCCATGCTCTTGTATTCTTGCAACCCTGGACGGGCTCACCGGTATCCTCTTTACAGCATACAATGAGCCATCTAGTTTGTGTTTGGCTTTGAAGACCTTGCCGTATCCGCCCTTCCCTACAATTTCGAGCTGCGAAAACTCCCGAATGTAGCGGTCCGTTTGCAGATGAGGATATCCACGTAGCTGCAGCTGTACGGGAGCTGATATACCAGATATAACATCGAAGCCAAGAGATGGTTGTTGAGGTAAGGGTGGATGGATCGCAGTTCCTGGTCGCGAGACGAGCGCCTGTGAAGTTCCTTCGGGGATTGGCGCAAGTTTGCTAAGGTTGCCCTGGATCAATCGATGGATTCCCTGATTCGCAGTTGCTCGGTGACCCTGCATCTCATCGCTCGCGTAGGCGTCGTCTACATTGTTGGAGATCTGACGAGCGATTTCCTTATAGGCGTCTCTTCCTACTCGTTGTACTTCCGGATCAGAGGGATCTTTTCCTAATTGCTCCGCAGCTTGCTGAATAGTCTGCTTTTCAAGCATTGAATGTAACAACAAATCTCGAACGTTTTGTGCTGAGTTTTGCCGAACTTCTAGAGGAGGCCGATGGGGCCCAAGAGACGGATGTCCAGAAGTAGCAGAATCTAGAGTTTGGATTCGTGACAGGACGCTATCCTGATGCGACTCGCTTGCTTCTTCGTATTCGCTCTCATCATCAGAAGTTGCCGAACTTGACGACGAATCTCCTGGCCTGCGGAACATGGACATTGCGAATGGAAAGAGGGGTCGTTGTGAGTCAACACAAAGCCAGGCCAGCTGTTCTCAAAGGAGGGTAGTCGAGTCAATTGAACAATTTAGAGCATTCGATGGCCCTTAGACGAAAAGACGCGCGCGCGGGTTTGTTGTTAAGTTGTTAAGACGGTTATGGTAGTGTGTTGTTCGGTGTAAGCTGCAGCGTCGAGCGAGACCAACTCGATGCCAACAGCTGTACCAGCAAGGACCCCATCAGTACCTAGGTACGCGATGTCTAGGCAAGCATCGAGCGTCACGGAATCTCATGGAAGCGAAACGTGGCACTTTGAATTGAAGGCGGAGAGCACGTTCAAAGTCACAGATTAGATCGGAACGGAAGGGCGCAATCCCAGGAAAGTGGGTCCGACCCGTGGACGGAACCGGCAGGGTCTAGCGCGTCATAGCACGTGCCCAGGCGACCGCGAACAATTCACCTACGTGCACGCGCTTTCGACCCTTTCGGACGTGTTTGTGGCTATATGACCTTCTAAGCTGCTTCTTTGCAGACTATGGGCATTATGTCGCGTGCAAACCGTCCTCTACACTCTCAACTCCTGCGAATACAAGGCTGATCTACAAAACCTTGGGCATCATGCCGCGTCAGCTACCTTGGGCAAGCAAGAGTGGCGGAAGTCGAACCCAAGCCAAGCCAGCATCATCGCGGAAAGCTACGAAAGCTCGCGCTACGGCTGACATAGATGACGACTTCTTCGATGGCACTGTGCTGGCAGACAGCAGCAGGAGCAGAACGAGATCAAATGGGTCCGACGATGACCTTCCCGGCCTTCCAACAGCACCCACAACGCCACGGACTAAGACAAGGACCAAAGATGCATTGGGAAGGAAACGTGGAGGGTCATCATCACCACCTCCCATTGATGAGCTTGAGGCGCCGCATGTTGAGAAAATGCACAAATGTCTGTCGAAGTTCGATCTGCGCGACGACGAGTGGATGATGGTGGAAGACGAGTTCCTGGAGACAGCAAAGCTCTTCTCGCGACACTTGCACATCGCCGAATACGAGAAGCTTAAGGCGATGATCGAAGAGAAGAAGAAAGAAGCTGCTGAGGTTACCAGGCCCGTTGTTGCAAATGCAAAGAGGTCAACTAGCGGCGAGATGAAGGAGAAGGCCAGGGTCCAAGAGCTGAAGCAGAAGGAAGCGATCCGCGACGTGTTTGCGTCGCAGGAAGACCAAGATGAGCAAGAAGGGCGTAACGCACTATCAAGCCGGTTCAATCTCACATCTTCGTTCATGGCCCCAAGATACGTTGCGACATCCAGGCCTCACCCAACGCCTAGCAAATACGCAGCACAAGATAGCGACTACGACAGCGACGATCTAGACGCACCGCGCCCTTCAGCAAAGCCCGTTTCCAGATCCACCACCACACCCACCCCAGTCCGCAACAGCAGTGCAGCAAAAGGGCAAAAGTCTGCCTCGTCTCCTGCACCCAATCCGAACCCCGTCTTCGCTAAGCCTGCGCCACCTACACCTGCAGCAAAATCTCGCTCACGCATAAGTCGCGCAACACCCTTTGATATGCTCGACGATTTGGTACCGACGAAGAAAAGTAGGGCATTGTCGGGGTCTTCGCCGCAGCAGCCTGTTGAGACATCGCATGCAACGCGCGCATCAAGTGTCAGCAAGTATTCCCAATCCTTCGATTCCGCGGACGATCGCGGCGGTGCTAAGCTTGGACGATCAAGTGCTTCGTTCGATGGAATTGCGTCGGTCAGAGATCAGGGCGGCAGTGGTGGTAACAGCGGTGTCAGTAAGGAGACTTCGGAGCGCATTACCAAACGCAAGGCTGAAAGGGAGAAGAACGAGAAGGAGCGAAAACGGAAGGCTGCAGATTTAGATGATGTACCGACATTCTTGTTTTGAACAGTTGGCGCTCACTACGATGCGTGGGGTTTTGACTAGGTGGTCTTTTTTAGGAGTTTATCGGGGGAGTTTATGATGATACCCTAGTTATGACTTGATGTATGTTGTTGAGAATGGAAGATATTGAGCTACAGTTCAAGGATATGGTTTCTTCATGTTCGTTAATATCATAAATTCTCGTGGTAGTATCATGAATTCTCGTATAGACCACCCACATGGGCGTAACGCATCCTCTTCCAAGAGCAGTACGCAATCGCCAAAGCAAAGCAAGAAGCACTAGTTTGAAGTACCCCAAAGGGCGCCATGAAAACAGTTGCAACAAGAGTCTATCCAAACATCTTGTCCAAGACACGGTTGAAAGCATTAGTCTCTGGCTTCTCCACAAAAGTACGATGGTACTCCTCAATCTCCGCGAGATCAGTCACAAGATCCGCTTCAGACGGTGAAACCCACTTAGTCCTCTTGAGAACCTTCCAGAAAATGAAGAGAACGGGGAAGGCAAAGACCCTGTATTTCATGTCAGTATTGTGTCATGGTAGGAACAGAAGGGGGTGATGGGGTGGAGACTTACATCAAGTATGAGAACAGGAAATCAGCGACAGCCCACTTGCCATTCAGGAACACAGTATAGCCACCGACAAACGTCATGATGAAGGTGCATACAAGGCCGTACCATGCGGCGTAGGGCTGGCCAATACCCTTGTATGGCAGCGTGTCTCGATCGAGACCCTGTGCCTGACACGCCTTGTGGAACTTCAAAAAGGTGAAGCACATGACGCTGAAGTTGATCAACTGCGATGCCGTCACCAAGCTGACGAACCAGTTCAGCACGACAGCGGAGTTCTCGCTGAGCTGGAGGAAGGACAGCAGGGCAATCAAGAGGACGAAGAAGACGCAGTAGAAAGGTACACCTTGCTTCGTGCACTTGGTGAGGAACTTGGGCGCTTTTCCTTCTAGAGCGAGACCGAAGAGCGAACGGGACGCGCAGTAGACGTAGGAGTTTCCGGCGGAGAAAGCGGAGGCGAGGACACCAGCGTTGACAACGTGAGGTAGACCTTCGATACGGAGTCGGTTCATGGCGATGACGTAGGGTGAAGCTGCTGCACCTGGCTTGCCGTCTCGGAAAGCGGCGATCAGCTCTGGATCGTTGTAGGGCACGTTGATACCGACAGCCAGCGAGCCGAGCACGAAGAATGTGGTCAGACGGTAGAAAACGGCGTTGTAGGCACGGGGCATGACTTTGCGCGGGTTCTCAGTCTCTCCTGCTGCCATGGAAACGTAATCTGGTCCGGCAATCGTAAAGGAAGCCTGGATCAGGCACTGTAGGAAGCCCAGGAAGCGACCGAGCTGACCTGGTTCATAGAGTTCTGTGAAACTACCAGGGTTCTTCCAGTAGCGGAAACCGTACCGATCTTTCTCCGGGTTGCCGCCCAACATGGAGATGAAGGTGAAGATGAGCAGGCCGATGATGAGGAGGACTTTGCCGATGGCGGCCCAGAACTCGGTTTCGCCGTACCATTTGACGGCCATCATGTTGATTACGCTGCGCTGAGGTTAGCACTTGATCTGGATATATCCATTTGAAGAATCCAAGGCGAAGGTTAAGCACACAGCTGCATGGCAGCTCCAACGTAGACGCCAAAGTACCAAACGCATGAGTTGCCAGCACCAGGATGTGGGGTATTAACGTACGCATAGAGCACGAGAACGATCGCGATGATGGCGCCTGTAGGCACGACATCACTCCAAAAGCCGATGATGACATTGCAAGCCACAATCTCAAAGGGCACAAGAGCAGCTTCGAACACGAAGAAGTTCCAGCCAGCCGCGAAACCGAAAGCATCATCCACAAATCTTCCGGCAAATCGGATAAACGGCGAAGATATAGGGAGGAATGTGACCATCTCAGCGATACCTGGGTAATTGCATTAGCTGGTGCTCGGCATTCTTAGCGCGAGCGATGGAAAAAGGTGCTTTGGGGTATTGGATAAAGCGCATGGGCATTGTCGCAATGGGAAGAAGTTGTCGCTTTGGAAAGTAAGGGATGGAGAGTCTCACTGAGCGTCACAGCCAGAATGACAGTACACCTTATGAAACGTTAGCATTAGCTCATCGCCGTGGATGGCGAGGGAAATATTGCATACCATAACGAGAATGCAATGAACAAACTTCCAGGTCCTCCGTTCATCAAACCTCGGCCAATCTGCACGTATAAGGCAGTACCAATGGTTCCTCCAATACCGATAAGCTGGATGTGTCTGCTCTTGAGCGTTCGGTGCGTCTGATCGGTGACTGCCTTCACAGATCCGACAATACTGGGATGACGGGGGCCGACATCGTAATGATTCTTTTCCTCGTCGGTAGCAACATAGCCCGTGTTCTTTACCTCGTAGGGTCCGCCAGCACCAAAGTCTTGGCCGTAAGAGGCCATTGTATTCGAATGTCGAAAACCTCAAGGCTGGGCTTCAGTGTATAGATTTGAGAAGCAGGGCAAAGTACTGTACTACGAAAGCCATGTACCAATAGCCGGTTGAGTTGTCTTATAGATAGCAGGCAAGGCTGAGGGTCGTCGTGCAAGATAGCAGAAAAGTCGGGGAGCGACCTGTTAAATAACCCTCTCAGCTGCCCTAGCGAGCGCGAGTGGGAACCCTGCATGAGCTTCCTCGTGGTGAACGCTGTAGATCGCGCTAGGCAGACTGGGCATTCACAATATCCCGCTTCTCCAAAATTCGGGCCTAACGTTAGTGGAGGGCGAATTACTGATGGGTGATTTTGGCGTTTGCCATGGCGGGGCTGCAGTAGGCGTATTTCACGTCCTCGGTCCTTCACTGGCCAAACGGATGCTCACCCAGAGTGATATCGATGGTCGGTGAACCCTTGTCTCGTACGCCGCGTGTTGGGTAAAATCCCGATAACGTCGTTTGTGGGTGCAGGGATTGAGATACCCGGCATCGCTAGACCAGCTGTCTTTGAGCCCCCAAGCGGGGCCTGAGTACATCGTGCAGCAGTGTCACGACATACGGTACCCTCAAGAACGTTACTTCTTCTTCTGTCGTGCATTTGAGGCCTCTTTCGCATGTCCAGCTTGCGCAACAGCTGTTATCGAACCATACCTATCGTCTTCCCTGTCGGCCTCTCCGAATCCTTCCACCCAGTTTGTGGAACGAAAACCCCTCCATCTCTTGAGTGTATCTTGGCCTGCGCTTTTACTCCAATGACCGAGTCCGCGTCATTTTCTGAACGGCTGAAGCTATCTTGGCATTCCTGGGCTGGCGGGTTGGCTCCAGGCTTGCTTCGAGGCTTTGCGTTGTCTCC
>Ga0265780_10002647_pt1 | contig 24076 bp, 29 predicted proteins | sample P1T30metagenome_FD_192432 | JGI IMG/M metagenome (GOLD analysis project Ga0265780, IMG submission 192432) | Plant litter microbial communities from East Loma Ridge, Irvine, California - P1 T30 | ecosystem: Environmental > Terrestrial > Plant litter > Unclassified | place: USA: California... | reverse complement strand
CGGCAACGCGCCCGAGATGTGGCTGATGTACTCGAAGTGGAACCTGCGCAGCGTGACCAACACCATCCTCGACTACTCGGTGCACGTGCTCGGCATGCGCCAGGAAGCGGCGATGGACCTGCTGGTCAACCAGGCCTTCCAGACGCGCCAGGAAGCGACCGAGAAGTGGCGCCGCGTGCAGCTATCGTCGGTGCAGCTGACCAGTTACTACAGCGGCTACAGCGAGATCATGGAACTGCGCGAACAGCGCAAGCAGGCCCTTGGGGACCGCTTCAACCAGAAGCAGTTCCACGACCAGTTCCTCAGCTATGGCAATGCGCCGGTGAAGATGATTGCGGAGCTCATGAAGGACTGAGCGATCCGGACCGCGTCTGGCGCACCTCCTGAAAACCGAGACCTTGTGTCTCGGTTTTTTTATTTGTCCGGCTTGACGGGTGCGTTGGCAAAATCCGCGGCTTGCGCGGCATAGGCACGCCCGTAGGCCGGCCGCGCTTCGCCGCGCGCAACATAGGCCGCCAGCGCCGGGTATTCGTCCAGCAGTCCCGATGCGCGCAGCCTGAGCAGCACCGACACCATCATCAGGTCGCCCGTGCTGAATGCGCCGTCGAGCCAGTCCGCATTCCCGAGGCGCCGGGACAGCTCGTCCAGGCGCATGCGTATCCTGTCGTGCACCAGCGGCAGGCGCGCTTCGTACCAGGGCTTATCGCCCTCCAGGTACTTGGCCACCTGCAGGTCGAGTATCGGCGGCTCGACGGTATTCAGGGCCGCGAACATCCAGGCGATCGCACGCGCCCGGCCATGCGGATCGGCAGGCAGCAAGCCGGGACGGTCTTCGGCGATATGCAGCACGATCGCGCCCGACTCGAACAGCACCAGGCCGCCTTCCTCGTAGCTGGGGATCTGTCCGAAGGGGTGCAAGGCCCGGTGCGCGGGCTGCTTCAGCGCGGCGAAGGAAACCGGGCGCACCGCATAAGACTGGCCTACTTCTTCGAGCGCCCAGCGCACGCGGGTGTCGCGCGCGAGGCCCTTGCCGCCATCGGGCGAACGTTCGAAAGCGGTAATCGTGGGGGTTACTGGAATCGTCATGATGTCTCCTCGCCGGTTGATGGATGTCCTGGATCGACGATCGGGGACAGCGTCAATCGACACCTCCATGCTTTTTATTTCATTTCAAATTAGTAATAATTGGAGAGTATTCACCGCCATCCCGGCGCTTAAAATAACAGCACATCACGTTTGACACCACCGCGGCGCACCTGCGGACCACCACCATTGGGGATTTCATGAACACTGCATGGACCACGCGCGCCGCAGGCGCATTGCTCGTCGCATTCGCGCTCGGCAGCGCCCACGCGCAGTCCGGCAAGATCGATCCGGAAGCGGAAATGCAAGCGGCCAGCGAGGCCGTGCGCGCGGTGATGCAACCCGGCCCGGCCGCGATCCCGCTCGGCAAGCAGGCGACATTGAAACTCCCCGAGGGCTACGCATTCATCCCCCAGCCGCAGGCCGACCAGCTGCTGAAAGCCATGGGCAACGGTGCGGACCCGACCCGCCTCGGCGTGATCCTGCCGCCCGACAGCGACAGCTTCATCGTCCCGCGCTACATCGACGCCGGCTACATCAAGGACGACGAAGCGGCCGACTGGGATGCGGACGAACTCCTCGGCGGCATCAAGGGAGGCACCGAGGAAGGCAACAAGGAGCGCCAGGCGCGCGGCATCCCCGAAATGGAAATCGTGGGCTGGAGCCAGAAACCCACCTACGACAAGGCTACGCACCGCCTGGTGTGGGCCATCGAAAGCAAGGACAAGGGCGTCGAGAACACGGAGCACGGCGCCAACTACAACACCTATGTGCTGGGTCGCGAAGGCTACCTGTCGATGAACCTGGTGTCCGGCTTCGATTCGCTGGCCCGGAACAAGCCGCTGGTGCAGACCCTGCTCACGCAGACCAGCTTCAATCCCGGCAAGACCTATGGCGACTTCAATCCCGGCACCGATAAGGTGGCGGAATATGGCATCGCGGCGCTGGTGACCGGCGTGGCGGCCAAGAAGCTGGGGCTGTTCGCGGTGATCGCGGCCTTCCTGGCGAAGTTTGCCAAGGTCCTCCTGATCGCGGGCTTCGGGCTGGTGGCGGGGCTGGCCAAGTTCTTCAAGCGTGACAAGGCCTGATTGCTTGCGGCGGCCCGCAGCCCGGTAGACGCATACCGGGCAGGCGCTTCTCAGGTCCCGCTCAGGTTTCGCTCAGGTGCCGGATCGGCGTGGCGACATACCCGAACAGCACCACCACCAGCATCGCCAGGCCCGCACCGGCAAAGATCGCGTCCAGTCCGACAACGCGCACCAGCCAGCCGCTCAGCGCCGCAGACACCGGCGCCAGGCCCATGAACAGGAACATCAGCAGGGCCATGCCGCGGCCCAGCATGTCGAGGCTGATGCGCCGCTGCAGCCAGGACATCATCGCCACCTGCAGGTAGCCGCCGATCACGCCCAGCGCCACCAGCACGCCCAGGGCCTGCCACATGCCGGCCGCGGCGGCCATGGCGATGAACAGCAGCCCGACCACGCCGTCCGCCACCAGCAGCGTGGTGCCGAAGTTGGCGATGCGCAGGCCCGGACGCACGCTCGACAGCAGCATCCCGGCCAGCATGCCGGCGCCGTGCGCGGCCATCAGGCTGCCGTAGGTGCCGGCGCCGCCCAGGCGCTCGGCCAGCAGCGGCATGGCGATCTGCAGCGGACCGGACACGAACAGCGCCATCGCCCCCCAGTAGATGAAGCAGGCGCGCAGCACGGTGTCGTCCCAGCAGTAGCGCAGGACGGCCTTCAGGCTCGCCAACAGCGGCGGCTTGTTGGCAGCCGGCGGCGCCTGCACCAGTGGACGCACGCGCGCCAGCGTAGCCGCCGACAGCAGGTAGCTGAACGCATCGAGCAGCAGGGCGATGCCGAGGCCGCGCGCATCGGCGATACCGCCAGCGGCATCGCCGCCGGCCGCGATCACCACGCCCGCCAGCAGGGGGCCGAACAGCATCGCCACCTGGCGCATGCCCATCAGGATGCCGTTGGCCGGCGCCAGCAGCGCCGGCTCCAGCACGCCGGGCAGCAGGGCGCTGCCGGCCGGCCAGGCAAAGGCGCTGCACGCGCCGATTGCCGCCGCCAGCACGTAGACCAGCGCCATGTCGACGCGCTCCGCCAGCACCAGCGCGCCGAGCAGGCCGATCAGGGCGGCGCTGGCGTACTTGGTGAGCAGCAGGATGCGGCGCGGCGAGCTGCGGTCGACCAGGGCGCCGCCGACCAGCATCAGCACGGCGCGCGGCACGCCCATCGCGGCCAGCACGCCGCCCAGCGCCAGCGGGTCGCCGCTCAGTTTCAGCACCAGCCAGGGCAAGGCGATCAGCGTGAACTGGTCGCCCAGCAGCGAGATGACACCGCCGCGGCACAGCCAGCGGAAGTTCGTGTTGCGCCACAGGGCGCCCGGGTTCGGATCGCGTTCAGACATGACTGGCCTCCTGCAGTTTGGTCTCTTGAACATCGAGGTGGGCCAGGCCGGCATCCAGGTAGGCGCGCAGCGGCGTGTCCCAGACGCTGCCCAGCATCAGCTGCGGGTCGTTGGCCTGGGCGTACAGGATGCGCGCCTTGACCTCGGGGTCGCTGCCGTAGCACTCGTCGAACAGCACGCGCCAGCGCTGGCACAGCGACTGCACTGCCGGATCGCCCGGCGCCACGCCCCCTTCCATCAGCGCGCCCAGGTCGCGGCAGAATGCCACCCAGACGCCGTTCGGATGGCGCAGGAAGCGCTCGCGCATGGCGTCCAGCTGGGCCGGCGTCAGGTGGCGCGCGTACAGAGCGAGGCGGTAGTGGGCGGCGGCCTCGCCGACGTACTCGAACAGCAGGTGGTCCATCCCGGCGGCGGCCTGCAGATCGGGCTGGTCGCGGTAGAGGGCGTCCATCTTCAGCATCAATTGCGGGCTGCGCTTCAGGTGCGGGTCGACCAGAGCCATCCAGCGGCGCGCGCTGTCCTGGGCTTGCTGAGCATCGGGCGGCACCTTGCTGCGGATCAGGCCATGGATTTCCTCGGTCAGCGCCTTCCAGGCGCGGCCCTCCTCGGCGCGGCCGGCTTGGGCATGGGTGCACCAGCGCGCCGTTTCCTCGGGCGTCAGGTGCTTGTCGAAGATCGCCATCAGTTCCAGCGTGGCCAGCCACTCCTGCAGGTCGGGCTCGGCCGCCGCCACGAAATCTTCCTGCAGCCGCTGCAAGCGGTCGCGCAGCAGGGTCGCGTTCTCGATCTGGCTGTTCAGCTGGGCGATCTGCTGGGCGACGATGGCGCCGATATCGGCGTGTTCGCCGGCCAGCAGCGCCCCCGCCTCCTCCAGGCTCAGTCCGAGGCGGCGCAAGGCCTGGACCTGGTGCAGGCGCGCGACATCGGCGCGGTTGTACAGGCGGTAACCGTTGTCCGCCCGCCCGCTCGGACGCAGTAGCCCGATGGCGTCGTAATGGTGCAGCGTGCGCACGGTCAGGCCGGTTTGCCTGGCCAGTTGGCCGATCTTCAGGAGCATCGCGCTCTCCGTAATGTTGTCCGAATGCACATAACCATAAAGCCTGACGCCGCGTCAGGGTCAAGCATTTTTACAACGGGGGTCAAGTCTGCCATCCTGACACGGCCTCTGCTGTATTCCACGGCCGGCACGCATAAACGGTTGAGCTCGTGTCTCGATGGCAGACTTGACCCCCGTTGTTTTTATGCGAACGGTATGATGAGGTTTTTATTGGGAGGCAATCGACATGAGCACCGACGGACAGATCACTCCCGACGCGATGGATGCGCTGCGTGCGCGCTTCGATGCGCAGTCGCGCAAGGCGCAGACCTATTACGCGGTCATGCACGAGATGAAGGGGATACTCGGCAAGGACGAGGCGGCCAGTGCCTGGATGGATGCGCCGCTCGATGCGTTTGGGGGGCAGACGCCGGCGCAGCTGGTGGCGGCGAGACGCGAGCAGGAGGTGCTGGCGCATATTCGCGGCGGGAACGCAAAGCCGGGCAAATAAGTCTCGGGCATAAAAAAACCGGAGCGCGCTCCGGTTTTTGTTTTGTTGTTCCCTGGCTTATGCCTCTTCCGGCGCCTGCGTCATGCGCACGAACATCGGCGCCACCAGCAGGCCCAGCTCGAACAGCAGGCACATCGGAATGGCCAGGGCCAGCTGGCTGACCACGTCCGGCGGCGTGACGATCGCCGCGATCACGAAGGCGCCGACGATCATGTAGGGCCGGATCGATTTCAGCTTCTCGATGCTGACGATGCCCATGCGCACCAGGATCACCACCACCACCGGCACCTCGAAGGTGGCGCCAAAGGCCAGGCACATCGACATCACGAAGTCGAGGTAGTTCTCGATGTCCGGCATGACCGCAATCGTCGAGGGCGCGAATTCCGCAATGAAGTGGAACACGCGGCCGAACACAAGGAAGTAGCAGAAGGCCACGCCGCCGATGAACAGCAGCGAGGACGAGATCACCAGCGGCAGCACCAGGCGCTTTTCGTGGGCGTACAGGCCGGGGGCGACAAAGGCCCAGACCTGGTAGAACACCCAGGGCAGCGCGATGATCAGCGCGACCATCAACGTCACCTTCATCGGCACCAGGAAGGGCGAGACGACGCCGGTGGCGATCATCTTCGCACCCGGCGGCAGCGACTGCAGCATCGGCTCGGCGAGGAAATCGTACACCTCCTTCGGCCCCGGCCAGATCATCAGCGCGATGCAGACCAGCGCCACGCCGATGATGGCCTTGACCAGGCGGTCGCGCAGCTCGACGAGGTGGGAGATGAAGGTTTCTTCGACTGGCGCTTCTTCGGTCGTCATCTAGAAAAAGGAACTATTGGAGGATTTCACGCCCGGCCGGAACTTGCGCACGCGCGCGGCGCCCGACAGGACGCGGGTCTTGCCGCCGTGGCGGTGCTTGTACCAGGCAGGGATGGCCGACGAACGCACCAGCTTCTTGCGCCGGAAGTCGCGCGCCTTGCGTTCGAGGTCGTCGGGCGTGGCCGATGGCGCCGCCGGGGTGGCGATGGTCGGCTGGATATCGCCCTGCCAGGCCGACTTCACGTCGTTCATGGCGCCCGACATGTGGTGCTCGACGTCGGACTGGAACTCGGCCGCACTGTCGGCGACTTCCTTGTGCAGGTTGCGCAATTCGTCGAGCTGGATCTCGCGGCTGACCTCGGACTTCACGTCCTGCAGGTAGCGCTGGGCGCGGCCATACAGGGTGCCGGCCATGCGCGCCACCTTCGGCAATTTCTCAGGGCCGATCACGATCAGTGCCACCACGCCGATGATGGCGAGTTTCGACAGTCCCAGGTCGATCATGGGGCGAGCGAATTACGAACGGTGTTTTTCGCGGGTTTCGACGTCGATCGTCGACTTGTCCGCCACCTGCTGCGTCGGGCTGGCAGGGTTGGCCGGATTGGCGGCCGATTTCTCTTCCTCGCCCTTCACGCCATCCTTGAAGCCTTTGACGGCCTTGCCGATGTCGGAACCGACATTGCCCAGTTTCTTGGTACCGAACAGCAGCACCACCACGACCAGCACGATTACCCAGTGCCAAATACTCATCGAACCCATGTTTATCTCCTTCAGGGGCGCATGCGCCCGAAATTAGTGCAGTAAAGCGTACCGTGCCAGTATAAGCCATGCGGCCCGTCTTGACCCGGCCAAAAGAATATTGTCAAGGGCCAATACCACAGCGGGGCCGCGCTGCCGGCCCCAGGTTAGCAAGCCGCGATCAGGTACCCAAACCACGCCACGGCCGCTCGCCGCCGTACATGTGCAGGTGCAGGTGGTACACCTCCTGGCCGCCGTTCGGACCGCTGTTGATCAGGGTCTTGAAACCGCCGCTGCGCTGGCCGTTGGCATCCGTGGTCACGCCCACGCCCTGCTCCGCCGCCAGCCGTGGCGCCAGCGCCAGCATCTTGCCCAGCACCGCAGTGTGCTCGTCGGTCACGTCGGACAGGGTCGCGACGTGCACCTTCGGGATCACCAGCAGGTGCACGGGCGCGGCCGGGTTGATGTCCTTAAAGGCGAGCACATCGTCGTCTTCGTACACCACGTTCGCCGGAATCTGCTTGGCGACGATCTTGCAGAAAATGCAGTTATCCATGTTGTCTCCTGATGGTCGCCACAACGATACACCGTCCGGCAATCCGGGCATATTAAGGGGAAACGATGACGGTGCCATGACGGCGCCGCAAACAGTTTTCAGGCGTCCTTGCGCGCGGCCTTTTCTTCCAGGCCCGACACGCCTTCGCGCCGTGCCAGTTCGTCCAGCACCTGCTGCGGCGTCAGGTCGAACTTGGCCAGCAGCAGCATCGAATGGAACCACAGGTCGGCCACTTCGTACACCACTTTCGAGGTGTCGCCCGAGACGCGTGCATCTTTCGCCGCCATCACGGTCTCGGTGGCTTCTTCGCCAATCTTTTTGAGGATGGCGTCGTCGCCCTTGGCGAACAGTTTGGCGGCATACGACGTTGCCGGGTCGCCGCCGTTCTCAATCTTGCGGCCTTCGATGGTCGCAGCCACGCGGGCCAGGATCTCGCTCATGGGGTCTTCTTCGTATTCGTGTAAATCGTTTCCGGGTCCTGGATCACCGGCTCCACCGCCTGCCAGTCTTCGCCGTCGAATTTCTGGAAGAAGCAGGAATGGCGGCCGGTATGGCAGGCGATGCCGCCGGCCTGCTCGATCTTGAGCAGGATGACGTCCTCATCGCAGTCGAGGCGCATTTCCAGCACCTTTTGCGTGTGGCCGGACTCCTCGCCCTTGTGCCAGAGCTTCTTGCGCGAGCGGCTCCAGTACACGGCTTCGCCCAGCTCCACCGTGCGCGCCAGGGCGTCGCGGTTCATCCAGGCGAACATCAAAATGTCGCCCGTGGCGGCTTCCTGGGCGATCACCGGCACCAGGCCGTTTTCGTCCCAGCGCACTTTTTTCAGCCACTTCGCGTTCGAAGCGGCGTTGATGGTTGTCGTCGGCGCCATGTTCACTCCAACCGCATCGGAATGCCGCGTTCGGCCATGTAGCGCTTGGCTTCGCCGACCGTGTGCTGGCCGTAGTGGAAAATGGAAGCCGCCAGCACCGCATCGGCATGCCCTTCGAGCACGCCATCGGCCAGGTCCTGCAGCCCACCGACACCGCCCGAGGCGATCACCGGAATGCCCACCGCATCCGACACGGCGCGCGTCAGGCCGAGATCGAACCCGGACTTGGTGCCGTCGCGGTCCATGCTGGTCAAGAGCAGTTCGCCAGCGCCCAGTTCCTGCAGTTTGATGGCCCACTCCACCGCATCCATGCCGGTGGCATTCCGGCCGCCGTGGGTGAAGACTTCCCATTTGCCGGGCGCGGTCTGCTTGGCGTCGATCGCCACCACGATGCACTGCGAACCGTGCTTTTGCGAAGCGTCGAACACCAGCTGCGGGTTCTGCACGGCCGAGGTGTTCATGCTCACCTTGTCGGCGCCGGCGTTCAGCAGGCGGCGCACGTCCTCGACCTTGCGCACGCCGCCACCGACGGTGAGCGGAATGAACACGGTCGAGGCCACGGCTTCGATGATCGGCAGGATCAAGTCGCGCCCGTCGCTCGAGGCGGTGATGTCGAGGAAAGTGATTTCGTCGGCGCCTTGCCCGTCATAGCGGCGTGCGATCTCGACCGGGTCGCCGGCGTCGCGCAGCTCGGTGAAATTGACGCCCTTGACGACGCGCCCGCCCGTCACGTCGAGGCAGGGGATGATACGTTTTGCGAGCATGGGCTTAGGCTTCTTCGCCCTCGGTCAGTTCGTCGGCGCGCGCCTGGGCCGATGCCAAATCGAGCGTGCCTTCGTAGATCGAACGGCCGCAGATCACGCCTTCGATGCCTTCGTCCTGCACCGCGCACAGCGCTTCGACGTCGGCCAGGTTGTGCAGGCCGCCGGAGGCGATGATCGGGATACGCACTGCCTGCGCCAGGCGCACGGTGGCTTCGATGTTCACGCCGCCCATCATGCCGTCGCGGCCGATGTCGGTATAGATGATGGATTCGACGCCGTAGCCTTCGAACTTCTGGGCCAGGTCGATGACTTCGTGGCCGGACATCTTGCTCCAGCCGTCGGTGGCGACCTTGCCGTCCTTGGCATCGAGGCCGACGATGATGGAACCGGGGAAGGCGCCGCAGGCGTCGTGCAGGAAGCCCGGGTTCTTCACGGCCGCGGTGCCGACGATGATGTAGCTGATGCCGTCGTCGAGGTAGCGCTCGATGGTGTCGAGATCGCGGATGCCGCCGCCCAGCTGGACCGGAATCTCGTCGATGCCATTCTCTTCGGCGAATTCCTGCACGGTTTTCAGGATCGATTTGATGGCCGGCTCGTTCTTTGGCTTGCCCGCAAAGGCGCCGTTCAAATCGACCAGGTGCAGGCGGCGCGCGCCCTTTTGCAGCCAATGCAGGGCCATTTCAGCGGGGTCTTCGGAGAAGACGGTGGCGAGGTCCATATCGCCTTGTTTCAGGCGAACGCAGTGACCGTCTTTCAGGTCGATGGCGGGGATCAGCAGCATGGTCGTGGTCAGTTAGTGAACGGTGGATGAACGCGAGGGCTCAGGGTTTCCAATTGATAAAATTGCGGTACAGGCGCAGGCCGGCGGCTGCGCTCTTCTCGGGGTGGAACTGGGTAGCAACGAGGTTATCGCGCGCGACGGCGCAGGTGTACAGGCCGCCGTAGTCGGTTTCGCCGATGATGTCGCCCGCTTCGTCGGGCGCGACGTAATAGCTGTGCACGAAGTAGAAATAGCTGCCGTCGGCAACGCCGTCCCACAGCGGGTGGGCGCGGGTCTGCTGCACGCGGTTCCAGCCCATTTGCGGGACCTTGAAGCGCGAGCCATCGGCCTGCGTCTTGCCGTCGAGTTGGAAGCGCACCACCTTGCCCGGCAACAGGCCGAGACCCGGCGTGCCGCCGTTCTCTTCGCTCTCATCGAACAGCATCTGCTCGCCCACGCACACGCCCATCACCGGGCGGGTGGCCACGGCGCGGCGCAGCGCGTCTTCGGCGCCGGATGCACGCAGGCTGTCCATGCAGTCGCGCATGGCGCCCTGCCCCGGCAACACGATGCGGTCGGCCGCGTCGATGTCGGCAGCGCTGTTCGACACCAGGATGTCGGCTTCGGGCGCGGCAGCGCGCAGGGCCTGCGCTACCGAACGCAAATTGCCGAGGCCATCGACCACTACGATCTTGTTCGCCATGGTGTTTACAGGCTGCCTTTGGTCGAAGGGATGATGCCGGCGGCGCGCTCGTCCAGCGCGGTCGCCATGCGCAGCGCGCGGCCAAAGGCCTTGAAGACGGTCTCGCACTGGTGGTGGGCATTCACGCCGCGCAGGTTATCGATGTGCAGGGTCACGCCGGCGTGGTTCACGAAGCCGCGGAAGAATTCGCCGGTCAGGTCGACGTCGAAGGTGCCGATCATGGCGCGCGTCCAGGGGATGTGCATTTCCAGGCCTGGGCGGCCGGAGAAGTCGATCACCACGCGCGACAGCGCTTCGTCCAGCGGCACGTAGGAGTGACCATAACGGGTCATGCCCTTCTTGTCGCCGACGGCCTTGGCAATGGCCATGCCGAGCGTGATGCCGGTGTCCTCGACGGTATGGTGGGCGTCGATGTGCAGGTCACCCACGGCCTCGACTTCCAGGTCGATCATGCCGTGGCGTGCGATCTGGTCGAGCATGTGGTCCAGAAAAGGGACGCCGGTATTCAGCTTCTGGCGGCCGGTGCCGTCGAGATTGAGCGAGACGCGGATCTGCGTTTCGTTGGTGTTGCGGGTGATGTCTGCGGTGCGGGTCATGAAAAGGTGCTCGTTGGGCTCAGGCGCCGGCTTGCTGGGATGCGAGGGCCGCCTTCAGGCCGTTCAGGAATGCGGAGTTTTCTTCCGGCGTGCTGACCGTCACACGAATGCAATTGGCCAGCGATGGGTGCATTTTACTCAAATTTTTGATCAGCACCTTCTCGGAGAGGAGTTTAGCGCAGACAGCGGCTGCGTCCGATACGCGCAGCGAGATGAAATTCGCCGCCGATGGAAATACTTCGACTCCCGGCAGGGCCGCCAGTTCGGCCGCCAGGCGCTCGCGCTCGGCGTTGATCGAGGCCGCCTGGGCATCCAGCACCTCCACATGGTCCAGCACGAACTCGGCCGCTACCTGGGTCAGCACATTGACGTTGTAGGGCGGGCGCACCTTCTCGAACTCGGCCAGCAGCGCGGGGGCGGCCGTCATGTAGCCGAGGCGGATGCCGGCCAGGCCCAGCTTCGACACCGTGCGCATCACGACCAGGTTGTCGAATTCGCCGAGGCGGTCCATGAAGGTTTTACGCGCGAACGGCTGGTAGGCTTCGTCGAGCACGGCGATGCCGGTGTCACCCAGTGCGCGCAGGATGGCCTCGATGTCTTCAGTCGCGAAGAGGTTGCCGGTCGGGTTGTTCGGGTAGGCCAGGAAGACCACGGCCGGCTTGTGTTCTTTGATTGCCGCCAGCATCGCCGGCAGGTCGAGCGTGAAGTCCGCCTTCAAAGGTACGCCAACGAAGTCCGCACCCGCGAACTGGGCCGAGCGCGAGTACATGACAAAGGCCGGCACCGGCGCCATCACGACGGCGCGCTTGTCGGTGCTGGCCACCGTGGTGGTGACGATCTGGATCAGTTCATCCGAGCCGTTGCCGAGCAAAACGCCGTAGCCGTCCGGGATGCCCAGCTTGGCGCTCACCTTGTCCTTCAGCGTGGCGTACGAGGCCACCGGATAGCGGTTCAGCACCGCGTCGGCCAGGCGCGTGGCCAGTTCCTGGCGCAGGGCCTCGGGTAACGCATACGGGTTTTCCATCGCGTCGAGTTTGATGTAGCCGCTCGCATCGGGCACGACATAGGCGCTGTTGGCACGGATGTCCGCGCGGATGACGTTGGCGATCAGGTTCTCGATGGGCATGTTCATTCCTCAGTGGCAGTGGCGCGTGCGCGGCGCGCGATGCTCTTGCGTTGCTTGATGGTGGGTTCGGGGTCGGGCGAGGCCAGTCGCGCTTCGATGATGGCGCAGTAGTCCGGGTTCAGCTCGAAGCCGGCGAACTGGCGGCCCAGGCGTTTGGCCGCGATGGCCGTGGTGCCGCTGCCCATGAAGGGGTCGAGCACCACGCCGCCCGGCGGGCAGGACGCCTTGATCATGCGCTCGATGATCTCGAGCGGCTTTTGCGTGGGGTGGTCGGCGCGCTCCGGATGCTCGCGGTGCAGGCGCGACACGCTCCACAGGTCTTTCGGGTTGTAACCGACTTCGAGCCACTTGGCGCCGACAAAGATCGAGCGCGTGCGCGCCTTCTTGGTCGCTTCGTCATACGGCACGCGCACGGCGTCGAGGTCGAAGTAGTAATCCTTACGGTTCACGAAAAAGCCGATGGTGTCGTGCACCGACGAGAAGCTGCGCACGCTGCCACCCATCGAGGGCACGCGGCGGTCCCAGATGATCTCGTTCATCATCGTCATGCGCTTTTTGAGCATGACGAAGATCTCCGGCGCGAAGCGCCAGGTCAGAAAAATGTACAGGCTTCCGTTGGCCTTCAGCTTGGGCAGCGCCGCACTTACCCACTCCTCGGTCCAGGCGAGATAGGCTTCGACGCTCTGCTGGTCCGAGGCGTTGCCGTAGTCCTTGCCGAGGTTATAGGGCGGGTCGGTCAGGATCAGGTCTACCGAACCATCGGGGATGCGCGCCAGTCCTGCCAGCGCGTCCTCGCAGAAGACCTGGTTGACCCAGTCCGTCATGACTCTTGCTTGAGTCGAAGCTCGGCGCTGCGCGCGTGCGCCTGCAGTCCTTCGCCATAGGCCAGTTCGGCCGCGACCTTGCCCAGCGTTTGCGCGCCGGCTTCGCTCACCTGGATGACCGACGAGCGCTTCTGGAAGTCGTACACGCCCAGCGGCGACGAGAAGCGCGCCGTGCGCGAAGTCGGCAGCACGTGGTTCGGGCCACAGCAGTAGTCGCCCAGCGACTCCGACGAAAAGCGGCCCAGGAACATGGCGCCGGCGTGACGAATCTGCTCGGCCCACTGCTGCGGATTCTCGGCTGAGATTTCCAGGTGCTCGGCGGCGATGTCGTTGGCGATCGCGCAGGCTTCCGCCATGTCGCGCACTTTCACCAAGGCGCCGCGGTCGCTCAAGGACGTGGTGATGGTTTCGGCACGCGGCATCGTCGGCAGCAGCTTGTGGATGCTGGCCTCGACCTGCTTGATGTAGTCCGCGTCCGGGCACAGCAAAATCGCCTGCGCCAGTTCGTCGTGCTCGGCCTGCGAGAACAGATCCATCGCCACCCAGTCCGGGTCGGTGGTGCCGTCGCACAGCACCAGGATTTCCGACGGACCGGCGATCATGTCGATACCGACGGTGCCGAACACGCGGCGCTTGGCGGCGGCCACATAGGCGTTGCCGGGGCCGACGATCTTGTCGACAGCCGGAATGGTCTCGGTGCCATAGGCCAGCGCGCCCACGGCTTGGGCGCCGCCGATGGTGATCACACGCGTGACGCCGGCAATCGCGGCGGCGGCCAATACCATTTGATTCTTCACGCCGTCCGGGGTCGGCACCACCATGACGATTTCCTTCACGCCCGCCACCTGGGCCGGAATCGCGTTCATCAGCACCGACGACGGATAGGCGGCCTTGCCGCCCGGGACATAGATGCCGACGCGGTCCAGCGGCGTCACGCGCTGGCCCAGCACGGTGCCGTCAGGCTCGGTGTAGGTGAAGCCGTTCAGTTCCTGCTTTTGGCGTTCGTGGAAGACGCGAATCCGCTCGGCCGCCGTCTGCAGTGCGGCGCGCTGGGCGTCCGGCAAGGCATCCAGTGCGGCCTGCAGTTCTTCCTGGGTCAGGTCGAAGGCCGCAATGTCCGAAGCGTTCACGCGGTCGAAGCGGTTGGTGTAGTCGATCACGGCGGCATCGCCGCGCTTCTTCACGTCGGCGAGGATGCCCGCCACCGCGGTCTCGATGGCATCGTCGGTCGCGGCCTCGAAAGCCAGCAGCGTATGCAGCTGTTCTTTAAAATTCGCGTCGCTGGAATCGAGGGTGCGGATCTGTACTGCCATGGTTCAGCCTTGTAGTCTGGATGCCTTGTCGAAGGCTTCGATAATCTGTTGCAGGCGCTCGCGCTTGAGCTTGAGCGCGGCCTGGTTCACCACCAGGCGCGAGGAGATGTCCATGATCTTTTCGACTTCGACCAGGTTGTTGGCACGCAGGGTGCCGCCGGTCGAGACGACGTCGACGATGGCGTCGGACAGCCCGACCAGCGGCGCCAGCTCCATCGAGCCGTACAGCTTGATCAGGTCGACGTGCACGCCTTTCGACGCGAAGTGTTCGCGCGCGGTATGCGTGAACTTGGTGGCCACGCGCAGGCGCGCGCCCTGGCGCACGGCGGTCTCGTAGTCGAAGCCGGCGTTCACCGCCACCGACATGCGGCAGCAGGCGATGTTCAAATCGACCGGCTGGTACAGGCCTTCGCCGCCATGCTCGAGCAGCACGTCCTTGCCGGCAACACCGAAGTCGGCCGCGCCATATTGCACATAGGTCGGCACGTCCGAGGCGCGCACGATCAGCACGCGCACGCCCGGGTCGTTGGTGGCCAGGATCAGCTTGCGCGAGGTTTCCGGATTCTCGGTGACGATGATGCCAGCTGCTTCCAGCAGCGGCAGCGTGTCTTCGAAGATGCGGCCCTTGGACAGCGCCAGGATCAGGCCCGGCTCCGTCGATTGTGTTGCGATACTCATGACTTAGTGACGTAACCCTGTTATTTGATGCGCACGATGTCGGCGCCGACTGCCGACAGCTTCACTTCCATGCGGTCGTAGCCGCGGTCGAGGTGGTAGATGCGGTCGATCAGGGTCGTGCCTTCGGCAGCCATGCCGGCGATGACCAGCGAGGCCGAGGCGCGCAAATCGGTCGCCATCACCGGCGCGCCGACCAGGCGCTCCACGCCCTTGATGAAGGCCGTGTTGCCTTCGGTGGAAATGAAGGCGCCAAGGCGGTTCATCTCCTGCACGTGCATGAAGCGGTTCTCGAAGATGGTCTCGGTCACGCGGCTCGGGCCGGCGGCGATGGTGTTCACCGCCATGAACTGGGCCTGCATATCGGTCGGGAAGCCCGGGTATTCGGTGGTGCGGAAGGACACCGGCTGCGGACGCGCGTCCATGCGGGCACGGATGGTGTTCGCGCCAATCTCCATCTGCAGGCCAACTTCGCGCAGCTTGTCCAGCGCGACATCAAAAATGTCGGTGCGGGTATTCGTCAGCACGATGTCGCCGCCGGTGGCAGCCACCGCACACAGGAAGGTCGCGGCTTCGATGCGATCCGAGATGACGGCGTGCTTGGCGCCATGCAGTTCAGCGACGCCCTGGATCACCAGGCGATCGGTGCCGATGCCCTCGATCCTGGCGCCCATGGCCACCAGCAGGTTGGCCAGGTCGGTCACTTCCGGCTCGCGCGCGGCGTTTTCCAGCACGGTCTCGCCTTCGGCCAGGGTCGCGGCCATCAGCAGGTTCTCGGTGCCGGTGACGGTGATCATGTCGGTCAGGATGCGCGCGCCCTTGAGCTTCTTGGCTTTCGCGTAGATGTAGCCGCCTTCGATGGTGATCTCGGCGCCCATCGCGCGCAGGCCCTTGATGTGCTGGTCGACCGGACGCGAGCCGATGGCGCAGCCGCCCGGCAGCGAGACCTTGGCTTCGCCGAAGCGTGCCAGCAGCGGGCCGAGCACCAGGATCGAGGCGCGCATGGTCTTCACCAGCTCATACGGCGCTTCCAGACTGGTGATGTTGGCGCCGTTCAGGGTGACGTTTTCGTCGTCCTGGGTTACCTTCAGGCCGGTCTGTTCGAGCAGCTTGAGGATGGTTTTCACGTCGTGCAGGCGCGGCACGTTGGTCAGTTCGACGTCGCCTGCCGTGAGCAGGCCGGCGCACAGGATCGGCAGGGCCGCGTTCTTGGCGCCGGATACCGAGATTTCGCCGTTCAGGCGCTTGCCGCCGACAATCTGGAGCTTGTCCATGCTTAGCCTTGGTATTCGTCTGGGGTCAGGGTCTTCATCGACAGCGCGTGGATTTCCTCGCGCATGCGGTCGCCAAGCGCGGCGTACACCAGCTGGTGGCGCTGGATCGGGCGCTTGCCGGCGAATTCAGGCGAGACGATCAGGGCCGAAAAGTGCCGGCCATCGCCCTCGACCTGCAGGTGGGTGCACTGCAGGCCCTTTTCGATGTAGCTGTGGATCAGTTCTGGGGTGGTCGACACGATAAATCCTAAGTAATGATTAGTGGCGCAGCTTGTAGCCGCGCTGGAGCAAATTGATCGCAATGGCCGCCAGTACCGCGAAGAACACGGACACGATGGCCAGGCTGGTCCAGGGCGAAATATCGGACGTGCCGAAGAAGCCGTGGCGGAACCCGTCAATCATATAAAAGAACGGGTTGAAATGCGAGACCGCCTGCCAGAAGCCGGGCAGCGAGTGGATCGAATAGAACACACCGGCCAGGAAGGTGGCGGGCATGATCAGGAAGTTCTGGAACGCGGCAAGCTGGTCGAACTTGTCGGCCCAGATACCGGCGATCACGCCCAGCGTGCCGAGAATGGCCGCGCCCAGCACAGCGAACACGATGATCCAGAGCGGCGCCGCAAAGCTGAGGTGGGCGAACCAGGCGGTAATCGCGAACACGCCGGCGCCGACCACCAGGCCGCGTACGACCGAGGCAGACACATAGGCCAGCAGGATTTCCCAGTGCGACAGCGGCGGCAGCAGGATGAAGACCAGGTTGCCGGTGATTTTCGACTGGATCAGCGAGGAGGACGAATTGGCGAAGGCATTCTGCAGCACGCTCATCATCACCAGGCCCGGCACCAGGAAGGCGGTGTAGCTGACGCCCGGATACACCTCGACCCGGCCTTCGAGCACGTGGCCGAAGATCAGCAGATAGAGCATGGCGGTCAGGATAGGCGCGGCGATCGTTTGCGTCGCCACTTTCCAGAAACGCAGCATTTCTTTATAGAACAGGGTACGGAAACCCACGGAAACGAAACTCACAGTGCACCCTTTCCGGCTTTGGCATCGCCCATGATTTGCAGGAAGATGTCTTCCAGGTCAGCTTGCTGGAGCTGCATCTCGTCGACCACGGCGCCACTTTCGCGCAGGCGCGCCAGGATGGCTTCGACTTCGCCCGGCGCATTGATGCGCAGGCTGTAGCGGTTGCCCTTGCCGTTCTCGTTTTCGTCGTGCGAGACCAGCGGACGCAGGCCTTCCGGCAGCGTGCCTTCCTTCAGGTGGACGATCAGTTGCGAACCGGACACGCGGCGCAGCAGGCCCTGCATGCTGTCGAGCGCCACCACCTCGCCGAGTTTGAGCATGGCCACGCGCTGGCACATGGCTTCGGCTTCTTCCAGGTAATGGGTGGTCAGCACCACGGTGTGGCCTTCGCGGTTCAGGCGCGAGATGAATTTCCACAGGGTCTGGCGCAGTTCGACGTCGACGCCGGCGGTTGGCTCGTCGAGCACGATGACGGGCGGCTTGTGCACCAGGGCTTGCGCCACCAGCACGCGGCGCTTCATGCCGCCGGACAGGGCGCGCATGTTGACGTCGGCCTTGTTCGTCAGGTCGAGGTTGTGCATGACCTCGTCGATCCAGGCATCGTTGTTCTTGATGCCGAAGTAGCCCGACTGCAGGCGCAGGGTTTCGCGCACGGTGAAGAAGGGATCGAACACCAGTTCTTGGGGCACCACGCCGAGGTTCTTGCGCGCATTGCGGAAGTCGGTGACGACGTCGTGGCCGTGGATCTTCACGCTGCCGACGTCGGGCCGGATCAGGCCGGCGATGGTGGAGATCAGGGTCGTCTTGCCGGCGCCGTTCGGGCCCAGCAAGCCGAAGAACTCGCCTTGTTCGATGTTCAGGGAAACGCCCTTGAGGGCCTTGAAACCCTTGTAGCTTTTCTCGACGCTGTTAATCTGGATCGCTGTCATTGTTCTTGGGAGTGGCCGTGGCGCAGGACGCGCGGGAGCCGAGCGGGGAAACGACCCATTATAGGGGAAATCGGAAATGCAAGAGCTTGGGGGAATATGTCGCCGGCGGGGAACCGTAGGGTGGGCACCCCGTGCCCACGCGGAAGGCCGCGTCATCGGCGGCGCTTGTGGCAGAGGCGACGGTAGCAGGCTGATTAGGCTCCGGGAGAAAGTCGATAACGCATCAGGCCAGAACAGGCGTTATCGATACGTCCCGGATGGACGCGCCGCAGGTGCGCATCGTTCCGCGTGGGCACGGAGCGCCCACCCTACGCGTTCACCCTTAGCAGCAAGATCGGACGGCAGCGGCTTACGACCGCTCCAGCACCCCATCCAGCCCATACAGATTGGCCAGCGCATCGATATTCGCCGGCACATTGATGAACGTGAGCTTCTGCCCCGCATCGCGCGCGCGGCGCTGCCAGGCCAGCAGCAGGGCCACGCCGGAGGAATCGGCGGCGCGCACGCCGCCGAGGTCGAACACGGTCTCGCCGGCGCGGATCGCGGCGATGCCCTGCTCCAGGGCCGCATCCGCGGTCTCGAAGGTCAGGGCGTCGAGGGACAACATTGGATTTGCTTCGGCCATTATTTCTTCGGCGTATTCAGCGGCTTGCTGGCCAGCTGCTTGTTGCGTTCGGCCAGGCGGGTGATCAGGCCATCGATGCCGGACTTGTTGATCTCGGCGGTGAAGGTGCCCTTGTAGGTTTCCACCAGCCAGGCGCCCAGCACGTTGATGTCGTAGATCTTCCAGCCGCCGTCGCCCTTGGCCAGGCGGTAGTTCAGGGTGATCGGCTCGCCGCGCGAGACATTCACCTGCGAACGCACTTCGACGTCGGTGTCGGTCGGGCTGGCGCGCATCGGCTTGAACTCGACGGTTTCGTTCTTGATGGTCGACAGTGCGCCCGAGTAGGTGTACACCAGCAGCGTGCGGAACTCTTCCGACAGGCGCTTCTGCTGCTCAGGGGTGGCCTGGCGCCAGAAGCGGCCGGCTGCCTGGGCGGTCATTTTTTCGGCATCCACGTACGGCAGGATCTTCGAGTTGACCAGGTCCATGATCTTGTTGCGGTTGCCGGCCTGGATGTCCTTGTCGGACTTCACGGTGTCGATGACTTCGGCGCTGATGCGCTTGACCAGCACGTCCGGTGCTTCATTGGTGGCGGGCGCCGGTGCAGCGATGACGCTGGTGGCAAAGGCAACGGAAGCAACGGTGGCGATAAGGTGGGCGATGGGTTTCATGGGGCTCTCTCTTTTCTGTTCGTTGTAGGCTCCGGCTGGGGCGCCGCGTCAAGCGGGGCGACAGCCGGTTCCTGGTACTTACTGAGTGATTACTGCGTCTTCGCAGGCGTTTCGGCCGCGGCAGGCTCGGCCGGCGCCGGCGATGCCGGCAGCGGTACCACCTGGCTGCTCGAGGTCGGCGCATCGTCGCCGTCGTCCTCGGCTGCCGCACGCGGCACGTTACCGTCGTACACCTGGCTCTGGCGGCGCTGCAGGTAGCCGTCGCGCAGGAACTCGTAGCGGTCGAGTGCGGCTTCTTCCAGCAGGTTCGATGCATCCAGCAGCGAAGCACGCTGGTCGATCACGCGCACGCCGCTGCCGATGTTGCGCCAGTTGTGCGGGTCCTTGTACTTCCACGGATCGCCCCAGCGGTCCGCCGGCAAGGCGGAGGTGTCACGGATCGTAGATGGGCCCAACAACGGCAACATCAAGAAGGGACCCGAAGGAACACCCCAGTAACCCAGGGTCTGGCCGAAGTCTTCGTTATGTTTCTGCAACCCGGCTTCCGACGCGATGTCGAGCAGGCCGAGGATGCCGAAGGTCGAGTTCAGCGCAACGCGGGTGACGTCGGTCATGCCGGCTTCGCCCTTGCCCTGCAGCAGGTTGTTCACCGCGCTCCAGGCATCCGACAAGTTGCCAAAGAAATTGCCGACGCCAGTCTGGACGAAGCCCGGGGTCACGTTCTTGTAACCGGTGGCAACCGGCTTCAGGACGGTACGGTCGACCGTGTCGTTGAAAGCGAAGCTCGCACGGTTGAATTTCTCGAATGGGTCCTGCGGGTTGGCCGAGGTGGCGCAGCCCGACAGCACGGCGCAGGCAGTCACTGCCAGTGCCAGGCCACTCAGTCGTGGCAGGGTGCTCATCTTATTGCTTTTCATTCACTGCCATCCTTTCCTTCGGCGGCCTTGCTGTAGATGAACTGGTTGATCAGGTCTTCCAGCACGGTGGCCGATTGCGTACGGTTGATTCGATCGCCGTCGACGAGGTTCTTGGTGTCGCCGCCCGGTTCGATGCCAATGTATTGCTCGCCCAGCAACCCTGCGGTCAGGATCTTGAGCGACGAATCTTTCGGGAACTGATAGTTTTCGTCCAGATCCAGGCTGACATTCGCCTGGAACGTTTTATCGTCGAAGGTAATGTCGCCAACGCGACCTACCACGACACCGGCGCTCTTGACTGGCGCCTGTGGTTTCAAGCCACCGATGTTGTCGAATCTCCCCGTCACGACATAGGTGTCGGTAAAGGAAAGCGAGCTCATGTTACCGGCCTGGAGAGCCAGGAACAGGACAGCGGCCGCGCCCAGCAGGACAAACAGGCCGACCCAGACGTCGATGATTTTACGGTGCATAGTAATTCCTAGTAGTCAGGCCATCTGTGCGCGGCCAAACGAAACGGTTCTTATTTGTTGAGTTGTTTTTTTACTGCGTGAACATCAGCGCGGTCATCACGAAGTCCAGGCCCAGCACTAGCAGCGACGCGATCACGACGGTGCGGGTGGTGGCGCGGGCAACGTCGGCCGGGGTCGGCTTGGCGTTGTAGCCCTGGAACAGCGCCGTAAACGTCACGGCGATACCGAACACGAAGCTCTTGATAATGCTGCTCATCACGTCACGGTTGACGTCGACGCCGGCCTGCATCTGCGACCAGAACGCGCCTTCATCAAGGCTCAGCAATTTCACGGCCACCAGGTAGCTGCCGACGATGCCGACTGCCGAGAACACGGCCGCCAGCACCGGCATGGCGATGACGCCACCCCAGAAACGCGGCGCGAGGACGCGCTGCACCGGGTTGACTGCCATCATTTCCATGGCAGACAGCTGCTCGCCCGCTTTCATCAGGCCGATCTCGGCCGTCAGCGAGGTGCCGGCGCGGCCGGCGAACAGCAGCGCGGTGACGACCGGGCCGAGTTCGCGGATCAGCGACAGGGCGGTGAGCGAACCGAGCTTTTCTTCGGCGCCGAACTGGATCAGGTTAACGTAGAACTGCAGGCCCAGCACCAGGCCGACGAACAGGCCGGACACGATGGTGATGACCAGCGAATAGTTACCGATGAAATGGACTTGCTCGGAAATCAGCGAAGGACGGCGGAAGGCGCCCGGCGAAAAACGCAGCAAATTGAAAAACGCACGCGTGGCAAAGCCCAGGGCTTCGACGCCTTCGCGCGCGGTGCGGCCGGCCACTTCCAGGAAACGCAGGATCATCGCTTCGCTCCCAGGCCCAGGTCGTCGCCGAGCGACTTGCCGGGGTAATGGAAGGGCACCGGACCGTCGGGTTCGGCATTCACGAACTGCTTCACGTAGGGGTCGGTCGAGACGCGCAGTTCCTCCGGCGTGCCTTCGGCCACGATCTTGCCGGCTGACATGAAATAGACATAGTCGGCGATGGCAAAGGTTTCCTTGACGTCGTGCGAGACCAAGATCGAAGTCGAGCCGAGCGCGTCGTTCAGGTTGCGGATCAGGTTGGCGGTCACGCCCATCGAGATCGGGTCGAGGCCGGCGAAGGGCTCGTCGTACATGATGAGTTCGGGGTCGAGCGCGATCGCGCGCGCGACGGCGACGCGGCGCGCCATGCCGCCGGAAATCTCGCCCGGCTTCAGCTTGTGGGCATTGCGCAGTCCGACGGCATTGAGCTTCATCAGCACCAGGTCGCGGATCAGTTCTTCGGACAAGTCGGTGTGTTCGCGCAGCGGGAAGGCAACGTTGTCGAAGATGGACAGGTCGGTAAACAGGGCGCCGAACTGGAACAGCATGCCCATGCGGCGGCGCAGGCGGTACAGGCCGTCCGTACGCAGCTCGTGCACGACCTCGCCGCCGACCCGCACCTGGCCGCGCTGCGGACGGATCTGTCCGCCAATCAAGCGCAGCACCGTGGTCTTGCCGCAGCCGGACCCGCCCATGACGGCAATAAGCTTGCCGCGCGGGAAGTCCATGCGCAGGTTCGACAGGATCTTGCGGTCGCCGTAGCCGAACTCAAGATCGCGTATTTCTACTAAGTTAGACACAGGGGGTAATTGGATTTGGGGAATCCCGTATTGTAGTGCAGAAACGGCAACCGCTGCTTGAGGCCCCTCGGTTTCCACCCATTGTACGACGCACAATTACAACACAAATAACCCAAAAGTCAGCTATTTAATGTTGTAAGTAATTGTTTTTTCTAGGATATGCATATAAGACAACATTTCGATTTGTTGGCTTACATAAACATTACTCTGGAGAAGCGTTGAAACTGGATGACAAGATGGGGCCGCTTTCAAGGAAAGCAAGAGCGATCGTTTGCGGCTCGAATGGGATCGAAAAACCGGCGGGGAAATAAGGCATTTGACTGGCGTTTTGGCGGGAAGTTGGCATCTTCCCGCCTGGAGGATTATCTAGCGCGGCAGTACCGACGAACCCATCAGGAATTCGTCGACCGCGCGTGCGCACTGGCGCCCTTCCCGGATCGCCCACACCACCAGCGACTGGCCACGGCGCATGTCGCCGGCCACAAAGACTTTCGGCACCGAGGTCTGGTAGGCGTTCTCGCCTTCGACCGTGGCCTTGGTATTGCCGCGTGCATCTTTCTGCACGCCGAAAGCGTCCAGCACCTGCTGCACCGGCGACACGAAGCCCATCGCCAGGAACACCAGGTCGGCTTTCAATTCGAATTCCGAGTCCGGCACCTCGATCATCTTGCCGTCCTTCCACTCGACGTGGCAGGCGACCAGTTTTTCCAGCTTGCCGTTCTTGCCCTCGAAGCGCTTGGTAGCGACCGCGAAATCGCGCTCGCAGCCTTCCTCGTGCGAGGACGAAGTGCGCAACTTCGTCGGCCAGTAGGGCCAGACCAGCGGTTTGTTTTCCTGTTCCGGCGGCATTGGCATCAGTTCGAACTGGGTGATCGATTCGGCGCCGTGGCGGTTCGAGGTGCCGACGCAGTCGGAACCGGTGTCGCCGCCGCCGATCACGACCACGTGCTTAGCCGTCGCCTTGATCTGGTCTTTCAGTTTGTCGCCGGCGTTCACGCGGTTTTGCTGGGGCAGGAAGTCCATCGCGAAATGCACGCCCTTCAGCTCGCGGCCCGGCACCGGCAAATCGCGCGGCTGTTCGGCGCCGCCGGCCATGACCACGGCATCGAATTCGGCGGCCAGGTCCTCGGGGAAGATGGTGTCGCGCGCCATGTTGCTGACGGCGGCCGGGAAGTCCTTGCCGATCAGCACGCTGGTGCGGAAGGTCACGCCCTCCGCCTGCATCTGCTCGATCCTGCGGTCGATCAGGGTCTTTTCCATCTTGAAGTCGGGGATGCCGTAGCGCAGCAGGCCGCCGATGCGGTCGCTCTTTTCGAACACCGTGACGTCGTGGCCGGCGCGCGCCAGTTGCTGGGCGGCGGCCAGGCCGGCGGGGCCGGAGCCGACCACGGCGACTTTCTTGCCGGTTTTATGCGCGGGCGGCTGCGGCACGACCCAGCCGTGTTCCCAGGCGGTGTCGGCGATCTTGCGCTCGATCGACTTGATCCCGACCGGGTCGTTGTTGATGTTCAGCGTGCACGAGGCTTCGCAGGGGGCGGGGCAGATGCGGCCGGTGACCTCGGGGAAGTTGTTGGTCGAATGCAGGTTGTCGATCGCGCCGCGGTAATTGTTGTGGTAGACCAGATCGTTCCAGTCGGGGATCTGGTTGTTGACCGGGCAGCCGGTGTTGCAGAAGGGGATGCCGCAGTCCATGCAGCGTGCGCCCTGGACCTTGGCTTGCGGGTCGGTCAGGGTGAGGACGAATTCCTTGT
>Ga0265780_10002645_pt1 | contig 24092 bp, 30 predicted proteins | sample P1T30metagenome_FD_192432 | JGI IMG/M metagenome (GOLD analysis project Ga0265780, IMG submission 192432) | Plant litter microbial communities from East Loma Ridge, Irvine, California - P1 T30 | ecosystem: Environmental > Terrestrial > Plant litter > Unclassified | place: USA: California... | reverse complement strand
GGTAGGCTTCTCAAGGGTGGTGAGGCCGACATTGACGGTGCCGCAAAGATGGTCTTGAACGACTGGATACGTGGAAAGATACCCTGGTTCACCCCACCACCTTACAAGGAGGGCGAGGAAAATGCCCCTGTCAAAGAAGGTCGCGAGGGCCGCCTGGGAGAGATGAGCAAGAAGAGGAAGCGAGATGGCGAGAGCACGACCAACGGCAGTGTCGCAGCCACGACTGATACTACTGGTGCACCTCAAGACGACGTAGATGACGAGGATGAAGAGGACGACGACGAAGAGTTTGGTGGCTTCAGCGATGACGACGGACTCGAGCTCGACGGCGATGATAGTGAGGAAGAGTCTGACGAGGGTGGCGCGCCTGTCGACGACGGAGAGGAGTCAGAAGACGATGCAGAGGTCGAGCAAGAAGTCGCTGCGATATCAGAAGCACTAGCAAAAGCAAAGAAAAGGCAACGGACAGCGTAGTTGCTGTGGCATGGATGACGATATAATGATACCCCTTTCATGAGCGCGCAAGACCTTTGTAATCCCTGTCTACAGAATGCCGATGTTACGCCATGTCCTGATTCCTCACACACATGAGCATGTGTTCTAAAACTCGCGGTCACCTAAAAACAGTTTGGTCACAGATTATGCCACACTGTGTCGGCATTAAAACTGTTCAGCAAGTATGTTCAGTGAGCACCATTCTTATCCACTACGCTTTGATCGGCATGTGTAACCGCCATTTCTCTCCTTCATATCCACTCACAAACATGGCATTCGCTGAAGTTTTCACTAGATTACAAGTATCATCATGATTCGACTGAAACTATCCACCCACATCTACACAAACTCCAAACACCCATCCCTATTCGCAATCCGCTCATCCAGCACAATCGAGCGCACATGCCACTGCCCATCCCTCAACAACTCGCCCTCCAACCTCTGCCCCCCATCAAGCAGCCTCAAATTCCTCGCCGACGCACCGAGACCCCCCGCACCACCGCCCCCTCCAGGCATCTGCAAACTCTGCCCAGGATAGATCAAATCCGGATTCGCAAGGCCGTTATGGCGCGCCAAGTCCTCAAACGAGCAGTGCGCGAAGCGCGCCGCAATGGAGCGCAGTGTGTCGCCTTGTTGGACGGTATATGTAGACGCGTGCCCTCCGGACCAGCGGAAGCTGCCGCCGTCGTTCTCGAGGACAGCAGCCAGGCTGATGGAGCTGGCCTGATACGCGCCGTCAGCGCGGCGGCACTGCGCGTGCAAATGGAAGCCACCGTTAGTATCGATGCGTATGTCTCTTGACGACGCGCTGAAGTTTGCGCCAAAGTCGGTGGGTTGGCGCTGGTCTTGCTGGGGGTTCGCATGTTGTTGTTGGTGGTGGTGGAGTTTTTCCTGCTCTTTCTTCTCGTCGCGTTTGTCTTTCCAGTCCGAGGCTGCGTCTTGCGCTTTGTGCCCCGTGTAGGCGCCGGCGAGCGCGCCGATCAGCGTGCCGGATGTGCTGTGGCCTGCTTTGCCTCCCAGGGCGTGGCCGCCAAAGGCGCCTGCTGCGCCGCCGGCGAGGCCGCCCATGATGCCTCGATCGCCTTCCGGGTCGCCGCCGCCGTTGTACTGGTTTTGGTGGCCTTGGTTGTGGGAGTTGCGGCCGGAGTTGGAGGAATGGGTGGCGGTGGAGGGATATTGCTGGTATTGAGGCGGGGACTGGCCGTATCCTGGACTTCCGGGATTCTGATGTGTTTGCTGAGTTCCTTGGTTCATAGAGTTTTGGTGTTGGCTGTAGCCTTGTTGCTGTCCGGCTCCATAGTACGATCCTGCTTCGCCGCGATGATCCTGCTGGTAACCTTGAGGTTGACCGTAACCTCCGCCATTCTGGTGTGCGTGACCGCCACTGGAGGGGTAGTGGTTTTGCTGTTGGTAGTCTCCGTAGTTAGACATGATGTCAAGTTGCAGATAGGCCTATGTTGGGAATCCTGTGTACTGTAAGATCAAGGCCAAACTGAGTGCGCTTGCAATCGTGAAGCATTCCACTTCTTATACACAGCATCGTACTGCCACACCCATGCCGACACCGCCACTTCCACGACGATGTGGGGATCACACGTCGTAAGTGCGAGGCGCTACTCCACACGAGCCACGTCTTCGGCCAATTAAGGATGTGTGGTGTGCGGCCGGCGATCAGTGCTGCGGATAACCCGGCATCATTAAGGTACTGAGCATAGCCACTTCTGACGACGTCCGCTATCAAATTGAATCAACGGTGCGGACAGCACAATAGCGCACACAGCATAACGATCGTGGAGTGACGATACATGGGGCCCCGATGCTTACTCCCGCATCGCGCTCGGCATGCCATCCCAGTAATTCTCGTCACTTTTCGACACCTGATCGCCAGATGCATGGAATTCCCTACCAAACTTGACAGGATATGCTCCAACTTGTCCTCGAGCACTTGATGCCGCGATATCGTCGTTCATTGTAGACGTTCGCGTGCCCTTCGATGCACGATAGGTACAGTCTTACACCCGACCTAGCAGTTCTGAGGTCGTACTACAGTGTCACCATCGCAGTAGAGATCCTTGATGCCTTGCCACATGTGCACTTCGCAGTAGGGAATGTTCCAAACCCTCTTTTCGCCCGGGGTAGGGCATCTTTGGCATTATTGCAGTGACAGTCTTCAAGAGCAACATCAAGACTAGAATCCGTCTGTTGAGTATGTCGACAAACCCTGTAGAGATATAGCTTCTGCGCAATTGGCTGTCTGGTCCGTCATCTGTTTTTGCTTGTCGCCTCCGCTGTCAGTCTACACAAAGTCACCTGGGCACTGTCCAGTCTAATGCTCATACTCTCGTGAACTCATGCGCCGTACCAATTCCATTTTCCGATATCGGCTGGGTGTCAGCTTGTTTTCATATTCCTCGTTCGCAGTGTCGTAGGAGAGGTAGCAGCTGTGCTACCCCGTCACTTGCTCGAATTGTGGGAAGCACACCAGAGCGCGACAGATGCTGCCTTCGTAGCCCTTATTCTATCTACTCTAGACTCACGTGCCGTGCTCTCATACTAGTCCGCCTGCTTCTTCGCGCTCGCATCGCTGTCGATGCTGAATTTAGTTGAGAGCAGCAAGTCTTTAGACTCCCCGATTGCCCGCAGGCGGTGCTGTAGTCGTAATTGTCGTATCCCATGCGGGCAAAGGTGACATTGCCGTCTTGTTGCTGGTGCAGCTGAGAAGTTCACGGTTGTGAAGCGGCAGCGATGGCGATCAAGCTGAGAGCAAAAGTCCTGCTGATGATGAATACTTTGCCCGCTGTCGCCCGCTCGACTGGCGGAACGGCGTCTCAGACATGTTCCACGAGATTTCAAAGGCCTTCTACGTTATTTCCGCTAGGTAGATGTCTCTATAGCTGGGCTGGACCGAGTCGCGCTCGTCGACATGGCGAGCGCCCACGCGCAAGGCCGTGGTGTCTATACGTTCTCCGCCCGTCCTGAATTTAGCAGAACTTGCGCTCTGCCTACCGTTCTCTCGGTGTCTGGCTTGGTTATAGATACGCATGCTCATCGCCAACCTGGAGGATGTAGCTGTCGCTCTGGCCGCTACGCGCCTGTTCGGACTGAACGCTTCTGTGGCCCTCAAGCAAGTCGCAAAGCAGCGTCGCACTTACATCATATCACATAGTCACTCCGCGTACCATAAGCCTTCAAGGTCGCTCACGAAGTGCCAGTAAAGCATTGTAGATGACCGGCTGTGCCAGCACCTGCTGCGACAACTCAGCCCGCGTTGCCAACTTAACTTCCTGCAACGCGAACGTCCATACAGTGTCGCGAAAGCCTTTAATGTACATGATCAGGCTGAGCTCAAAGTCAGGTTGCTTCAGCGGGTTCCTCCTCTCTCCGCTGGCCATCACATTATGCGGCTTTGACCTAGGAATAGCCTCACACAAGCTGGCACCATCGCAGACGGAGCAACGTATATAGAAGCCAATTGACGGCATTTTGAACGATGTAATCACTCTGTAGAAGCTGAACTACTGCTATCTCCTACTCACTGTACCAATACTGCCATCGTCGACCTCTCATCCCCTCTGGGCCTGGCATCACTGCCTTCAAGCACTCGAGCCGCACTCGCCTACACCCTCCAACACCCAAATTTACCTTCTTCCCGCTGCATTCTCACTTGGTGGTGCCGCTCGGACCATGTTTTGCTCGCGTAAACTTTCTGATGTTGAACTCTCCTTCACCTTGAGTCCGCTTGCGCCCCGCCACAACCCGACTGCTGCCTCACCCACCCGCAACCTACACCCGCGTATACCTTCCTGTCACCGGTAGAACCTCGCCCCGGAGTCTCGCCTAACGGAGGCCCGTGCACGCTACGCCCAGAGGTATAAGTAGCACCTCAGGCCCTCCTCCCTACACTCCACTCCACTCAACTACCCAACAATTTCTCAACTCGAGCTCTCAACCAACAACATTTCCATTCTGATCAAGCCTCTGTGGCTTGTTCAACCATCCTTCTCAACTTTCTTCAACATTCTTCAATGTTCCTTCACCTCAACCATCGACCATGACTCTGATACACTCAAGTCTACTTCGACTTCCACCATGACCACTTCACATCAAGATCACACATCACATCACTTCATTTGAACATCATGTCGACTTCAACATCACTCATCAACATCATGTCGACTTCAACATCACTCATCAACATCATGTCGACTTCAACATCACTCATCAACATCATGTCGACTTCAACACCACTCAGCATCATCTGACTTGGTCATCAACATCACACATCATCATCATGAGTCTTGGTCAACCTCCAATGCCTTCTTCTCCTTCAGCTGGTCAGTTTCCACCTCATTTTACCATCTTTTCACAACATGCTGACACTTCCTTCATCACAGCTCTGCTGTTCACTTCAACCCCACCACTTCCATCACACATGCCCGCCGCATACCTCGACCGCACATCCATTGCCTCTTCAGGCCACCTCCATCAAACCCTTTTCAGGTCATCATCATCACAGCCTCTTCAGGCTTCATCGGCACGGCATTGAACACGCAGAGCACGCTCCCCGCTTCCACCACCCCACCTTCTTTTCGACTTTGGCGTTTTGGATGGTTCATTGGGCGAAAGATCAGAAAGAGCGTGGAACACATTCTGTTGAGGTTTGAAGCAGTTCGAGGCATACGCATGGTACATGTTCCCATGTATCTGGCCTGGTGCAGTTGATCAAGTCATTGTATGGTGTTGGAGGACAGATCATCTTAGCATGAGGCCTGCCATACAATGTTGAGCTCTTGTGTGGTGTTGGAGGACAGATCATCTTTGCATGAGGCCTACCACACATTGAGCTCAAGACTGGTGCATGACCTGTGTGGCTTGATTTATCGCCCGGGTTCTTACAGTCTCTTGATCTTTCATAGCTGCCCTGTGACTCTTGATGGCGGCTTCGGCTCAGGTCAATTCAAGAGTTGCAGCATGAATACTTCTTGCTTCTTCGGTTTGTACTGGGCTTGATGGCTTTGGCCATGGATGGGTTTGGACTTCGACTTCAACAATTCAACAACACTTCACTCGACAAAGGACATGGACATTGGTGCTGATGATGGTTGGACTTAGATAGAACTTTGTGTTGGCTTGGAACATCATGGAATGAACATTTGGCATGGAACATCAATGGATCAAACATCTGGCTTGGAACATCATGGAAGGAGACATGTCAAGGTCGCATCAGCTCAATGAATCCCACTATCCTCAACACTTACTCTTGCCTTACTCTTGTTCTGCTTCTTCGTGATGAACTTCACATGCTTGCCTTAGCTCTACACTGCCTTCTCTCATGCCTGATCTCTATCCAACTTCCTTCCTTGCTTTGACTTCTTGCCTTCCTCACATGCTGCCCACCTTCGCTGCCCTCATTCATTCCTATAGCATGTCCTTCCTCCTTCTTCACATGTTTTTCAAGCACAGCAAGGAAGCATTCCTTAAAGACAAAGTACATATATACAATCTACCTACCCCATCTCTCCAAGTCTATACCCAGAACATACATACAATGGAACTGAACCCTTCCCATCCACCAATCAACCTCCCCAACCCTCGATCCCGCTCACCATCTAATTCAAAACACAGTGCCCATCGCAGTCCGCCCCACCATTCTTCAAGCACGCATCGTCATAGACACAGCTCCAGCGATCATCCGCGCACTCCTTATCCCACTTTCCGCCGCAGTAGTCGCTCGCGCAGAGCCCAGTGCACTTGCCCGAGTGGATATCGCAGCTCTGGTCAGGGACGTAGCAGGAGTCGAGGAGGCCGGTTATGCAGATGCAGTGCTGGGGATTGTTAGACTGGTAGTGAGGTTGGGGGAGGGGTGCGAACCGCTGGGCCGGAGGGAGGGCACTTGCTGATGTCACAGCTGCAGTCGGCGCGGGCGGCGAAGGGGTTGGTGGCAGCGACCACGGTGAGGAGAGTAGCGAGGATGGTAAAGGCCTTCATTTTGATGAGTTGGGAAAGGATATGGGGTGGTAAACAAGGGTTTGGGAAGATGTTGGCTGGATGATGGAATACTGATTGGAATATGATGGTGAACTGTGTGCTGATGATGAGTTCAGTGTCCAGCAATAGTGTGTTTATATATACTCAATCGCATCTTATCAAGACCTCTTCTTCGGTGTCACATTTGCTGATACTACCAAGGGTCTACCAAGTCCGCGCTGTGAGTTCGGCTTGCGAACGAGTACTGCCATGTGAAGCGCGAAACGACTGTGGACAAAGCTCCTCCAGTGACATAGCCATTGAGAGCCCGCACTTAGACCACACTATCACTCGTCATGTCTGACGACGTCAGCACAGTAGGCGGATATCATCCGGGCCTGTGGTCACAGAGAGCGATGCTACGCTTCTGAGCTCCGGATTGATGCATAGTGGGTCTTCGGGTAATGAGGCTCAGCGGAAGGCGCCGTAGCCAGATTGCAGTTCCCCGGAGGAGATGTTGTAGAGTATTACTTGGTTGGGCCGTTGGGGAAGTGCTCTGCTGGTTACGGTGTCCGAACAGACAAGCTCGCTGTGCAGCAACTCCGATCTCCAAATCTTATGGAGCTAAGATCATCCGCTTCAATCGCGTCTGGGAAATCAAATTCACGGAGTGCTCTGGAATTTCATCATGCTTGATTTGAGCTGCGAAGCGTTCATCTGATGAGGCCTTGTCGAGCCCGATAACACGATAAGATCAACCAAGAATTGTTGGTCATGTTCAGCGGGTGCTACAAGTGACGAAGGAAAGGAAGGCAATTGGCGCTAATGCTCACATGACAGCGCGTCGAAGCGCCCCGCGCACTGATCACTTCCGCCTGGAAGCACGCAGGCACCCGTGAACCACTGGGATGATTACATATGCACCAACCCGCGTGATGCACGAAGCAAACTCACAGCGGCGCCCCTCGAGATAACGTCCGAGTGACTGACAACAATTCGCAGGCCCGTGAGCGACTCACCATGTGGTTCCTCGAACACGAATCGCTCTTCGGCGGGAAGCGCGTATGGCTGCGACCAGGCTCGCTGCAATTATTCGGTCGCACAAAGTCTGGCGACGATGAGGGAAAGTCTTGGAAGATAGACAACAAGGCCGTGTCGCGCAAACACGTCATGCTCAAAGTCCACCATGCTCCACCGGAAAATGGCACGAAGCTGCACACGAGGTCGCAGATAGAAGTCACCGACCTCAGCTGTCGGCAAGGGACCACAATCGACGAGAAGACACATCTGAAGAGCAAGAAGCTGGACGACGGGTCCCTCGAGTACGACAAGGCGATGTTGACTGGGACAGAGCATACTATTCGCCTGGCCCAGGGCTATGCGCCGTTCAAGATTGTATGGCGGCCAACCGTCTTCACTTATGCGTCTCGAGAGTCAAAAGAGTCCAAAGCTCGTAGCGCCCAATTGCACGCCCTCGACATCAAAACCACGACCGATTTCCTATTCGACAAGACCAGCCACGTCATTACACAAAAGCGAAACCTACCTAAAGTACTGTCCGGCCTCGTTGCTGGTAAACACATTGTGACTGGTGATTTCCTGGATGCCGTTATCAAAGCCGCGGCCACATCAGTTGACGAAGCGGAACACTATGAGCCGTCGAAGCTGGAGGAGGACTTTGATGGATGGTGGCCGAAAGAGAAGGACTACGTCCCGCCAGTTGGCGCAGAGCCCGTCACACGCCCACAGGAGATGCTGGAGCCAGACCCTTCACGGGCCGAGGTTTTCTCCGGGCTGACCTTTATCTTCCTGGTCGAAAGCCAATACAACAGTCTTTTAGAGCCTGTCAGTGGTGGGGGAGGCAAGGGCCTGTTCTTTGATGTAAAGCCAGGCGAAACTACGGTCGAGGAATATGTCGATTATGTCCACAGTGTCGCAGGGAAGAAGAAGCGCACCAAGACAAGTGGCGACAAGCTTCCCATTGTGACTGTCCGTCTTGCTGGCTATCCGGACGGTATGGAAGAATGGGCTGCTGGATTCGTTACTGGGGTAGACCAGGCACTCCAGCAGCGCTCGATTCTGCAAAACGAGTTTCTCGATGCAATCGTGACCAAGGACCGAGCGTCACTGCAGCGACCGCCTGCAGAGATAGTGAACATTCCCTCAAGAGCACCAGATCCGGCGCCCGCTCAACCTCCAGTGCGCGAATCACCTCCAATGTCTCATTCAAAGGCCCCCTCTCCAGCTAGGAGCGCATCTCCAGAGATAGTCGAGCCGGTCAAGACCACCGCACGGAAACGTATACACAGGCCAAGGACAGGCGGCCGCTTCACGGGATTCGACGATTTTGAGCCACCCACCAAGCGCACCAAGGTGGACGATACGCCGATGCAAGATGTGCAAGAATCGACCCAGCCGTCTATCACACAAGCAGCCGCCTCGCAGCGTCGCACTAGACATGACACACAAGCACAGCACTCACAAGGCTCGCCTGTTGACGATGTAGTGACAAAAGAAGAGCAGATGGACACTCTCTTCCCAGCCGCTGCAGCCATCAAGCGTCAACGAGCAGCGACACGTGCACCATCGGCCTCGGTTGAGCCTCAGACAGGCGGGCCAGTGCAGCCAACAATCGGCAAAGGCAAAGAAACAATCGAAAAACTCCAACGCGCACAAGCGAAAGCTGCAAGCAAGGAGTTCAATGTTCGCGAACAAGCCCGCATCCGCGTCAAAGAGGAAGAAGAGCGCCGCAGAGCCGACGAGGAGAGCCTAGCAGAAGCGCTCGACGGCGTCGACATCTCACAGATCCGCAACATTACCGAAATCGAAGAGATGGATGTCCGTCCCCGAACTGACAGAGCCGTGGCTCGACAGTCACAGACCAACAGCGATCGCTGGAATCCCGAGTGGAACGGCCGCAAGAACTTCAAGAAGTTCAAACGGCGGGGTGTAGAGCGAGGTGTACAGGCGCACCGCACCATCATTCGCCTAGAAGAAGCCGCGCCGAAGAAGGGTTTCGGTGTCGGCGATGCTTTCCTCCTTGGCGATGTCGAGCCTTCGTTGACGTTCAGGTCGAACAGGAGCCGACGCTTGCAGGATGAGGACGACTCGGAGCCGGAGGTCGGAGGCTTCGTCAGTCGAAAGAGGTCGCAGGCTACGGAGGTGGTCAATGTAGAAGACAGCGAGGAAGAAGATGGGGATGAGGGTCCTGTAGGCAGGACGCAGAGGAGTAGTGGTCGGACACAGCGCGTCGCTGAGACTCAGATCGACGACACGCAGACACAAGCACGTGGTAAGAAGCGTGGAGCTGCTACGGTAGCTGGACCAGCGAGTAAGCGAGGGAAGTTGAGCAGAAGAGACGATGATAGTGACGAAGAGGAGACGGGGTTCAGATTCAAGCGAAGGGGATGAGATGTACTTCTCGTCCACGTCTTTGATGCATGTTAGCATAGCGTTGAAGCATCTGCAGAAGATACCCATAATGCATATAGAGCACAACCAACACGACAGCATTTCCAAGCCTCGACTTCTCCAGATGGTAAAAGTGATGCATTTCGCTCTTCGCAAAATAAAAGCTAGCAGCAGCCCAAACGCCACCGTGCTTGTAGTCGTAGTGGAGGAATCCAGTCCCACGCGCACATGTCTCATCATCCAATCATTCTCGCCCGCCCCAATGTACACATGCCACCCCATTTCCCCTCGCACCAACACCCTGTATGCCACGGGAGCGAGTATCTCCTTCCCTCCACCATGCCATCCGACATCTACCGCTTCCTCTCAAAGTACGAACTCGACGCGAAAAACGCGACGCTCTGGTCCATGACGGTCTCGCCGACCCAGAGGTAATTATCAATCCACTTCTTGACGCCCGGAGTTTCGGAGAATTGGTCCGGCTTCACACTGGGACTGTCAGCACTCGTGTTAGTCGGGCGATTGTGGCGGGTTGCGGGGGGCAAGGGACGTACGTGAGGCCTGTAGAGCGTCGGACGCCGGCGAGGAAGGCGGATACTGGGGTGGGTGTTAGGGGCTGGTGAATGTATGTGTGTGGGAGGAGGGAGAGGCGCACTTATTACCGCGTCGAAGGCGTAGTGTGCGAGCTTGCCGACCTGAGGTGTGTGAGCTTGGGGAGGACATGCGACCTTGCGGAGGCGGTCACGGTTCGCTGCGGGATGGGCTACGTACGACCATGGTGGCGGTGGGTGTTGGATAGGAAGACTGGGGAGTTGCAGGTGGGAGCTGGGGAGAGGTGCTCTTGGCGAAGCAGTTGGAGGGTATCAAAGGTGGTGTTTTGGTGGTTGCTAGGTGCGAAGCTGCGGTGTAGGGTGTTGGTGAACTTGGATGGACTAGGTGAGCACCAGCCACAATGCATGTGATTGCCGGGCCCAGGGTCCACAAGTACGAAGTAGTCTTGAGAAGCTCGATGACTGCTCGATCAGGTGGAGAAGAGTGTGCTCCTGAGGTCTGGCGTCTTCACGCACTTGGTGGCACCACACAGCCAGACTTCATTCAAGCATCTTTGTTGTTGAGCTCTTCCGTCTCATCTGGACGAAGTCGCCTCGAGGCGGGTGTACCTGGGGCACCACATTTGCACATCCTCGGGCAAAGGCCCTGGGTGCGGCCATGCGGAACCAAGGTGCGGGTCAAATAGGAACGTCTTCTCCATGTTCCTGGATCCATATAAAAGCGGCTCTGCCTCTTGGTTGCGCATCCACGTTTCTCATGACTTGCCCTCGTGCTAGGCGCGAAACACGGCACCGCGGGTCGAGACAATAATGACGCACCAGGACGCCATGGCGAGCAGACATCAGACCCGGCCGCGCACCAGGACGACGCACCGGAGGCAGAAACGCCAACCGAGACGATGAAAATTTCAACTATTACTCTGGGAGCGTAGCACGCGCCGTGGAGCTTATCACCCGGGCGGGATGCTCAACGTGGGCAGCAGAAGCAACACAACATGCTGGCAGGCCCGCCATCGGCATGGGAGCGAAGAATGCGCTGCAACATGCGGTCAGCTGCATTACAGTCGGTGAACTCGGGGCCGCCCCCAGGCGAGTTGACGGCTGTGACCAGGCTCGAGTCCCTGCCCAGGTGTAAATCGTTCCGAGATAAGTTTTACAAACGCTGGCCGCGTTTCGTGCAAGAGCCCCCCACTGGACGTTACTAGCGCGACTGCCCCTCCAAGCTCTCAACAGCCCTCCGGCTCCAACTAGCCCGTTCTTGAGAGAAACAAAATCTAAGCGCATCCGCCCTCCCTCTACGAAAGCCAGATAAGCCTTTCCTCTCTGCTCACCCACCCGCCAGAGCAATTGGATCCTATAAAGCCGCTGCAGAGACCAGCCCCCGCCCACCGCCTTCCCTCAACACTCGCAACCACTTTCTCAACACCATCCAACCCCCCGCAAACATGGCCAACGCGTATGTATTCTCCTTCAATCACGGCTTGCCTGACCGCCACACTACCGCCAACAAGGCTCTTCAGGGCTCTCTCACGATCACGCCGCGAAGACACCTTCCACCAGTACACTCTTACTAACAGCACGCCAGTCTCGACCACCTCAATGCTGGCCGGACTAGGATCGAGTGGCTCAGCCAGCTCAACACCGAGTACCACCCTGCGAAGGAGTACCGCCGCACCTCCATCATCGGCACCATCGGCCCCAAGACCAACTCTGCGGAGAAGATGAACGCTCTCCGCCGGGCTGGCCTCAACGTCGTCCGCATGAACTTCTCCCACGGCTCGTACGAATACCACCAGTCCGTCATCAACAACGCGCGCGAAGCCGAGAAGCAGCAGTCTGGCAGGCCGCTCGCCATTGCCCTCGACACCAAGGGCCCCGAGATCCGCACAGGTAACACTGTCGGAGATGCGGACATCCCGATCAAGGCTGGCACCGAGCTCAACATCACCACCGATGATGCTTACGCCACCAAGTGCGACGATAAGAACATGTACGTCGACTACAAGAACATCACAAAGGTCATCGAGGTCGGCCGCACAATCTACGTCGACGATGGTGTCCTCTCATTCGAGGTCCTCGAGGTTGTCGACGACCAGACACTGAGGGTCAAGTGCGTCAACAACGGCAAGATCTCCTCCAAGAAGGGTGTCAACCTGCCCAAGACCGACATCGACCTTCCCCCGCTGTCTGAGAAGGACAAGGCCGACTTGAAGTTCGGTGTCAAGAACAAGGTCGACATGGTCTTTGCTTCGTTCATCCGCCGCGGCAGCGACATCACTGCGATCCGCGAGGTCCTCGGTGAGGAGGGCAAGGACATCCAGATCATCGCCAAGGTCGAGAACCAGCAGGGTGTGAACAACTTCGACGACATCCTCAAGGAGACCGACGGTGTCATGGTTGCCCGTGGTGACTTGGGTATCGAGATCCCGCCCAGCCAGGTCTTCATTGCTCAGAAGATGATGATCACAAAGTGCAACATTGCCGGAAAGCCCGTCATTTGCGCGACCCAGATGCTCGAGTCCATGACCTACAACCCTCGCCCAACCCGTGCCGAAGTCAGCGATGTCGGAAACGCCGTCCTTGATGGAGCCGACTGCGTCATGTTGTCTGGTGAGACTGCGAAGGGAGACTACCCCGTTGAGGCCGTTACCATGATGCACGAGACGTGCCTGCTCGCTGAGGTCGCCATCCCATACGTCAACGCGTTCGACGAGCTGAGGAAACTGGCTCCCGTCCCTTGCCCTACCACAGAGACCTGCGCCATGGCTGCCGTCAGCGCTAGTCTGGAGCAGAACGCTGGTGCCATCTTGGTCCTGACCACTAGGTAAGTTGTGCAACAGAGATCTCGTAATAACCTAGTATTGTGGGCTAACATCTATTAGTGGTACCACCGCGCGCCTCGTTTCCAAGTACCGTCCCGTATGCCCGATTATCATGGTCACCCGTAATGCTTCGGCCTCAAGGTACTCTCACCTGTACCGTGGTGTATACCCCTTCTACTTCGCAGAGGAGAAGCCCGACTTCAAGGCTGCGCCATGGCAGGAGGACGTTGACCGCCGTTTGAAGTGGGGCATCATGAACGCGATCAAGCTCGGTGTGCTCGAGAAGGGTGCTCCCGTCATCTGCGTCCAGGGCTGGAGAGGAGGAATGGGCCACACCAACACCCTCCGCATTGTACCTGCGCAGGAGGATCTTGGTTTGGACCAGGAGGCATGAAGATGATAGATTGCCCAAAAGTGGCACGATGCATAGATACAAGACGCTTGGTGTTTGCGCGGAGATGACATGTGCAAAGCATACCAAGCATGACTCGTGCGAAGCAATGACGGGGTGCATGCGTACGAGATTGGCTGTAGCACTAGCAAATGAAGTAATTCCAAGACCGAATCCATCACTCGCATATTTTCCATTCCTTTGATCTTGTCATCACGCATCTGTTTTCCGGTCGGACAAACACCCAGGGCTCTCTGGTTGAACAAAGAAGCAGGCGCAGTCAGTTACTGTCAGACCCTGAAAGCACGACTAGCGGCTCGGCTTGGCGCCTTGTAGGTACCTATCACCGTAAGTATGATTCGCAGCACAACCCTACCACAATCCACCATGAATATATCCGCACTAGTGAATCACGATGGAGACGCGACCGTGCTACCACGGCGGTCTCTTTCCAATTCCATCTCCGTGTCCGCTTCTAGTCCCATTACCTCCAACGCGAACCTCCAGACTCCCTCAAAGCCGACACATAGGCAGATGCCACTCAAGCGCAAACGTCACGACCCCAAGCCCATATGGGCCTATCTCGAAGGAGAAGAACTCCCGCCGGAGCTTCGAAAACTGCATGAGCAGAGCCTGCAGTCGCGTCAACCGCCACCCGCCCAAGAACCGTCTCCTGCACCTCCACCACATGCCCAACCACCCCCACCGCCAATACCTCATCGCAATGGCCCCCCAGTGAACGGGCATGGCGCGCACGCTGTTACTGTTCCCGTTACTGAGCTCAGTGGCTTTGAGCGACCCGTGTCGAACGACGCGCATGTCTACGACGACGTTTCGCGCAAAGTATGCGACTTCATCTGGAACGTGGCCATCACCAACGATGTAGTTCGCGGCGCGATCGCCGAGTCGGAACATACTCAGCTGGAAATCGAGGCGCGTTGGGGTCACATTATCGACAAAGGGAGCAACGGCCGGCTGCGAGGTTACCACGACACCGAAACCGTCATCAAGTCGCAGAACATGGACCTCAAGTTTGAGAGCACCATGACCATGGAGCAACATAAGCGCATGAACATGTACTTGAACGGCCAAGTCCGGGAGTCGAAAGCGCCTGGCGCAGCGCGTCCACCGGTCGACTACCAGCACACAAGGGAGATCGACAACTTCTACGAGCTGGGACAAGAGCAATTTGCTATTCTGCCTGCAAAGACGAAGGTCCTCATACACGCAGCCGGTGCCCGTCAGCGTATTCGCGTGACGCGCGATCAGAAGACAGGCCAAGTTATTAGGTGCATGATCAAGCATCGCTTAGGGAACCTTGAGATCAGCTCACCGCAGACTGAGTGGGACTACCGCATCGGCATCAATCTAGAAATCAACTATCCCGGACCTATCGAGAAACTCCAGCCGGTTGTAGAAGCCGGGAAGGATCTGGAGAGCATGAAGCGGCAGAAAGATAGAATGTCGTACTCCTGGCTGGGCGCATACCAGGTGGATCTGACCCAGGTGCAACAAGGCCCCATGAAGAACCACGAGTTGGAGCTGGAGCTGAACTCGGATGTCCTGATTGACAATGCGGATAAAGTAGGGAACAAGGAGCCGAACAGCTTCGAAGGGCTGATTACCGGGATGATGAACAACCTGCGCGTTTTGTCGCGCGAGATTACACCTCCAGCCACAGGTGTCTAGACTGCAGCGAGCTGGGTGGTAAAAGTGTACTACTAGGTGTAATATGCTTGAGGCGCTATAAGGGTTTACTGATGTACTGGGCGCGCAGCATATGGTGTGGAGTTTTGTGCTTTGAATAAGATACCCCATTTCTCTGCGAGACGCTTGCGTGACGATACATGTGATGCTCCTCGACTTTTAAGACTTGATACAGACAATAGAAAAAGTCTATGAAGACTTTGCTAAGAGCACTTAACATGCGCCGAGCTACTACTTGATCCTTCACATGCTGGAGAGGTTAGGATCGAGGGGCGCTTATCGTGTATGGCTGCTTAGTCACTCCGGTTGACCTCACGAGCTAGCTTGTGTTTCGTCACGTATCTAGATTCCCCGACCATAGCAACAACGGCATCGCGCCTGCCTCATCACCCGCGCCACTTCCCATTCCCGTCCCTCCTTCACTGCGGTGGTCCTCTCCAAGAATCACCCCGCACAAGCCAAAATCACCCTGCGAGCGCACCTCGCAAGTAGGCGCCACAGCTCAGCTCCATCTCCTTCCACCAGCTTCCCCAACAGCTACCTCGCTTCAACCTCGTGAGCTCCGTATCGACTTTACCACACAACTATCATCGCCGTCAACTTTGCCACGATGGTTGGCCTCACCTCTGCTGCCGGCATCGTTGGATTCCTCGCCGAACCAGACCCGGCCCTGCGCTCCTTTGCCTTGCGCCGCCTGAACGAGGAGATCGACCTATTGTGGCCAGAAGTCGCTGGCTCCGTCAGTCAGATGTAAGGACACCCGGAGTGCTCTATAAGCTTTCGCCTTCGCGAGATCTTTGAGATGGCTGCTAACTCGTGTGCGTCATAGTGAGGCTCTTTATGAAGATGACTCGTTCCCAGAGCGAGAGCTTGCTGCACTGGTAGCCGCAAAGGTGTACTATCAGCTGCAGGAATACAACGAGAGCATGGTTTTCGCGCTGGGTGCAGGAAAGCTCTTTGACATCCACAAGGCCGCCGAGTTCGAGGAGACGATCATGGGTAAGACATACACAAACACTTGAGACTGCAACCCGCGGCCGCGATCCCAGCGTGTCTTGGTCCTGCACGTCGATTGATTCGTTCAAGTGACTGACTCGACCCTCTAGCAAAATGTCTAGACACTTACATCGCCCTCTCCGCCATGCACAACCCAGCGACGCCGGTCAGCAAGGCGAACCAAGCACCTCTGCAATTAAGCACATCCTTCCCTGTGAACTCGGCAGGAGCCACAAGCACCTCAGCAAGCCTGACTTCGCCAATTACACCCTTCTCGCAATCCGCACTGCCTTCAAAGTCGCTCCTCTCTCGCGAAGACTCGTCGACATTCGACCCCACTCTTCCGGGAGGTGGCAACGCAGGTGTACCTGGCGCGCATCCCACCCCGCTCGTCTTGCAGAGGAACGTACAGAAGAACCTTCAGGGCACAATACGGCGGATATTCGAGAGCTGCTACGAGAGCGGAAATTACAGGCAGGTGGTCGGCATTGCGATTGAGGCCAGGAATCTAGATGTGCTGCGAGAGTCTATCATCCGTGCTAGTCAGGACGAGAAGAAGGCTGGCAAGAAGCCCGCGCAAGGCTCGACGACCAAGAGCGAAGAGCTGATGGACTACGTTTTGGACATTTGCATGAACGTCGTTCAGGAGCGCGGCTTAAGAAACGAGGTATGCTTGTGCCTAATTTGTTCGCTGAATATGCGTAGCTAACCAAGTCAGATTCTCCGCTTGATCCTCGACTTGCTCAACGACAACGAGATTCCGAACCCCGACTACTTCTCCATCGCCAAGTGTGTCGTGTACCTCAACCAGCACTCGCTCGCTTCAAAGCTTGTCCGCCAACTGATACAGCAAGACGATGACAAGTCTCGCGCGGTCGCCTACCAGATCTCATTCGATCTATACGAGAATGGTACCCAAGAGTTCCTCGCAAAGGTCATGGAAGAGCTTCCCGAGGCAGACAAGGAGGGAGAGTCGAAGGTCACACCGAACGGTGATGCGTCGCAAAAGCCATCCGGAGAGGATGCAGGAGAGTCCGACTCTTTGCTAGCCAACGTGGATTCCAGCAATGTTTCGACTGTTGTCTCTCGCACTAAGGAGGACTCGCTCTCTGAACAGCAGTCTAAGGCTTTCAACTCCGTCCGCCACATCCTTCGAGGCACAAAGAGCATCGAGCTCAACCTCGAGTTCTTATATAGGAACAACCACACAGACAAGGCAGTCTTGAACAAGATTCGGGACAGCTTAGAAGCCAGGAATTCCATATTCCACACCAGTGTGACGTTTGCAAATGCATTCATGAACGCTGGCACGACCAACGATACCTTCTTCCGCGAGAATCTTGATTGGTTGGGTAAAGCAGTGAACTGGTCAAAGTTCACCGCAACTGCTGCTCTGGGTGTTATTCACCGAGGCAACATCACTCAGGGTCAGAAGCTTCTTGAGCCCTATCTCCCGAAGGACAGCGTTTCATCCGGCTCGCACTACGAGCAGGGTGGTTCTCTCTATGCCCTTGGATTGATCTACGCCAATCACGGCAGCAACGTTCTCGACTACTTGCTGAAGCAGTTCCAGAACGCCTCTGAGGAGGTCATTCAGCATGGCGGTGCTCTCGGTGTGGGTGTTGCTGGAATGGCGACAGGCTCCGAGGAGATCTTTGAAGCTTTCAAGACTGTTTTGTACACCGACTCCGCGATCAACGGTGAGGCCGTCGGTCTTTCCATGGGTCTTGTCATGCTCGGCACCGGTAACATCAAGGCGCTTGAGGACATGATCCAGTACGCTCATGACACGCAACACGAAAAAATTGTGCGTGGTCTAGCCATGGGAATGGCGCTCATCATGTACGCCCGACAAGAGGCGGCAGATGAGCTCGTCAACGGACTTCTCGAGGACGCCGACCCGACTCTGCGCTACGGAGGTATCATGACGATTGCTCTTGCATACTGTGGCACAGGCAGCAACAAGGCTGTTCGAAGGCTTCTACACGTTGCTGTCAGCGATGTCAGCGACGATGTCCGACGAGTTGCAGTCATGAGCTTGGGCTTCGTCCTCTTCAGGAAGCCAGGCAGCGTTCCCCGCATGGTCGAGCTCCTCGCCGAATCCTACAACCCACATGTGAGATACGGTGCGACCATGGCCCTCGGTATCGCTTGTGCTGGTACCGGACTGCCAGAAGCCGTTGATCTCCTTGAGCCCATGATGAAGGACTCTACCGACTTTGTTCGACAGGGTGCTCTCATCGCTCTCTCCATGATCATGATACAACAGAACGAGGCAATGAACCCCAAGGTAATTGCCATCCGGAAACAGCTCACAAAGGTGGTTGGCGACCGCCACGAAGACGCGATGGCGAAATTCGGTGCTGCGCTCGCCTTGGGTATCATCGACGCGGGAGGTAGAAACTGCACAATCGGTCTTCAGACGCCTACCGGAACTCTGAACATGGCCGCTATTGTTGGCATGGCTGTCTTCACCCAGTACTGGTACTGGTTCCCACTGACCCACTTCCTGTCACTCAGCTTCACACCCACAGCTGTCATCGGCGTTGATCAGGAGCTGGACATTCCCTCCTTCCAATTCCACAGTAACACCCGACCCAGCATGTTCGACTACCCACCAGAGGCGGAGGTCAAGACCGAGGAGGCCCCAGAAAAGATCAAGACTGCTGTTCTCTCCACAACCGCACAAGATAAGCGCCGACGAATGGTGAAGGAGCGACAAAAGCGTCGCGAGAGCATGGATGTGGACCAGACACCGACTACTCCCAAGGTCTCTGCCGACGACGATGACAAGATGGACCTTGACGAAGACGTCAAGAAGGACGACAAGGACAAGACGGACGGCGCTTCATCAGCAGAGACGTCGAAAAAGAAGATCGAGAAGGAGAAGGTTGGCTACAGTCTTGAGAACATGTCGCGTGTGCTTCCACCACAAGTGAAGTACATCAGCTTCCCCAGTGAACGATATGTTCCAGTCAAGAAGGTAAGTCATACTCTGTTGCACTTCTAATTCGATATACTAACAAACTTCAGCCAACTCTTGGTGTCATTCTTCTCACAGACACTAAGCCTTCAGAGCCAAAGTCTCTACTAGAACTCAAGGTCAAGAAGGCAATACCTGCTCCAGCTCCTGGAGCAACCGGTTCATCTGTGGGTCAAGCAGCAGAAGGTGTGTCAGATTCAGGGGCATCGCCTGTAAGCGACAACCTGGTCGATGAGGGCGACGATGAGGCATCGGTACCTGGCGACTTCGAGTACGAGTCGGACACCAATCCCAACGACGATGACTAGGAGCAGTAAGGAATATGGTGCAAGCGCTTCTGTACTATCATTTGGTCATGGTGACATTTACTCGTAAGCTTGGGAGGCCCTAGAGCCACTTTCCCGGCCTGTTTTAGACCTGCGAAAGCATGTATAATATTGCCCTTGTGGTCTACTTCATCATCCAGCGTACTTGATTAGTTCAAGATCGAACATGTGCATCGTGAGGTCGTGAACATAATCTTCGGATGCTGACTGGCTGTCTCGTGGCGTGAATCGGTCCGCTTGTTGCCGCTTTCTTGTCTTGGCGTGTAGTCGCCCGGGCATTCCAAAAACTATCACCTCGCCCGCCGCCGCGCCACTGCAACTCCCCATGCCGCCATGAACGTTCGACCGGTGCTATCGCGATCAATTGCGCCACGAGATGCGAGCACAGTATGTTTGCGATGTTGGAGGAAGCTCGCCCGTGTGCCGATGACGGCACGACACCCATTCTCGTCGATATCCTCGCATAAACAGGGCTCTATTGCCGTAGGGAAGAGCAGGAACTCGTTTAGCAAAGACTATTTCTGGGCGAACACAGTACTGAAGGAAGCTTTTGGAAAGTCAAGACGGGAGCTACAGAGTTCAATAGCGGCCGTTAGACCAAGAGCCGGGGCGCAAGCAGCGACAGAGGATGCGACGGCTCCCGCAGAAGAGGTGCTCCCGCACCGGCGGCGGAAGAAGGCAAAACAACAAGCAGAGGAGGATTCAGAGGCAGCATACCCAATCGCACACGATGCGTCATCGAAGCTAGCCGCAATATCGTCAAGTCTTCCGCAAAGATCACTCAAGAGACTCTTCACGACGTACCTCTCGCTATCAAAGCCACGCCTTTCTTTCCTTGTCGTACTCACAGCCACTGCTGCATACTCGTTATACCCTGTCCCGCAGCTGCTCGCGCCCGCAGCAACAGCCACGCCCTCTCTTTCAACTCTCACACTTTTCTTCCTCACATCAGGCACGGCGCTATGTTCGGCGTCGGCAAATGCCTTCAACATGCTCATGGAGCCGAAATACGATGCTCAAATGAGTCGGACACGGAATCGACCGCTCGTCCGGAAGCTCATCAGCACAAGAGGTGCCGTGGTCTTTGCTATTGCATGCGGAGTAGCCGGCGTGGGCGGACTATACTATGGCGTCAACCCTACAACGGCCTTTCTCGGCGCAACGAACATATTCCTGTACGCAGGTATATACACGCCCATGAAGCGCTTGTCAGTGCTAAACACTTGGGTGGGTGCCATAGTCGGCGGCATACCACCTCTCATGGGCTGGACGGCTGCGGCTAGTCAATATGCCCACGATGGAACTTGGGAAGAGCTGCTCTTCGGCGAGGGCTCGGCAGGTGGCTGGCTGTGTGCTGCTCTTCTGTTCGCCTGGCAATTTCCTCACTTCAACTCCTTAAGCTGGTCTATCCGCGATGAGTACAAGAACGCCGGCTACCGCATGCTTGCTTGGGTCAATCCCGCACAGAACGGACGCGTGGCGCTTCGCTACGCAATCCTCATGTTTCCCGTCTGTATCGGTCTGTCTTACTGCGGTGTCACGGACTGGAGCTTCGTCGCAACAAGCAGCGCAATCAATGGATGGATGGCGCTGAAGGCGTGGGACTTCTACAAGGCCGAGGGCCAGAAAGGCACAGCGAGGGGACTATTTTGGGCTAGTGTGTGGCACCTGCCCATCGTTATGGTGCTGGCCATGGCGCAGAAGAAGGGGCTGGGCGAGCGCTTGTACAGGAGTATCTTTGGTTACTCGGAGATTGACGAGGAAGATTTATATTACGATGGCGAGGAAGAGGAGATGCCTGGGGAAGTGATCGTGGTGAGGCGGACATCATGATCGGTCGGATAGGTCTGATGTTCGCACCGTATATCCGAACCTACGACGGATTTCACCTGTTGGTGGAAGCTCGCTCACTTCCGCGTCGTATCCTCGGTCTCGAGCTGAAGTTCCCACGCTGACTTGCAGGAGCGTGCTGTCTACATTGCCTCCACTCCACCCCGCTCGCAAGTTGTCAGCGTGTGGAATGCATCCAGGAACAGTCACCACCGCATGTCGGATGTCTCACTGGAGGAAAAACTGAGAACAGTGTACAGTAGGCGCCTGTGGGCGGTAAGTAGGCGGCACAACGGCTTGAGGATGCGGAGCCAGCGCTCCGTCCGACCATGTTGGCCGATCGTCCGATCAACAGGTACTGTTTCAATATCACCACTGTACTATATGTCACCCAACGCTTCTAGAAGGTCACAGCCACACCGGAAATGTAACCAACAAAATAAGCTTTTCTTTTCCATCGCATCGCCCTTCCCATTTCTTCCCTAACCGGGTTTTGCTTTCTGTCCACCGACGTCACGCAGCATGCATGCGATATTTGACTGCAATATAAACACTGCAGTGGTGGGGTGATACCAGTCCCGTTTTTGACTTTGTTTTATGGCAAAGAGCAAGTCGAGTAGACTAGTTTCTAGTTGGATGGCGAAAAGTAATATAGACGATGGGTCATGCGTTTCGACCATCGGCAGGCCTAGTGGGCCAATCATGTTCGCTTAGAGCGCTGCGCGACGGTGGATGAAACATTCCCAAGATCGGTATTCCCAGTGGATTTGACGATGTTTCCACGACGCTTTTCGAATTTCTCTACAGTCAAGCTATCGTGCAAAGCGTCTTCAAGGTAGTCTGACAAAGGCTGTCAGACTCGATCGAGTATTCACCACGCGATGCCCGAACAGGAAATTCGGTAGTGGTATGCCGGCACGCCACGTCCATTTCATCTAAAAGCTTTGATTGTTTCTTGCGAATTAACGTGATCGGGGCCTGCGTTTCGACATCCATCCGCACCCCACAGGCTTCCGATTCAATAACCGGCGGTTACCAACAACCAGTTGTTACGCTAAGGGACGGGAGAATGAAGTACCACGCGCCCACTACTCTGGGGTGCAGGTGCATATTACACTTGTGGACTGGTTTGGGCTGTGTAGTGTGTATATAAGGGACGGGTGGCTGCCTCTCGTATTCTTATTCTTCTATCAGGACAATACACCTGGACTTGGACTGGACTACTACTTTCGCTCGTCAATCATCGATCATTATGAAGACTGCTTTCTTGTCTCTTCTGGCTGCTGCCAGCACGGCTAGCGCTCACTACACTTTCCCTTCCTTCATCAGTGGAAGCACTGTCACCAACCAGTGGGAATATGTTCGCAAGACAACAAACGCAAGTTGCCCATGCTCCAGATATACAGAACCCATCAACTAACCTCCACTCCAGTACCAGTCCAACGGCCCCGTGACCGACGTCACCTCAGACCAAATCCGCTGCTACGAGCTCAGCCCCGGCACCGGCTCAAAGACGTACACCGTCAACGCAGGCGACACGGTCGGCTTCACCGCCGTATCGTCCGTCTCGCACCCGGGCCCGCTCCAATTCTACTTGGCCAAAGTGCCCTCTGGCAAGACAGCCGCCACCTTCGACGGCTCAGGCGCCGTGTGGTTCAAAGTGTACTCGCAAGGCGCGACCTTCTCGGGCGGGCAGATGACGTTCGCGTCCTCAGGCAAGACGCAGGTCACATTCCCGCTGCCCAAATCGCTGCCGTCGGGCGAGTACCTCTTGCGCGTCGAGCATATTGCGTTGCACAGCGCGGGCTCGGCGGGCGGTGCGCAGTTTTACATCTCCTGCGCGCAGATCAAGGTCGAGAATGGAGGGAGCGGGTCGCCGACGGATTTGGTCGCGTTTCCCGGCGCGTACAAGGCTACGGACCCGGGCATTTTGATCAATGTTTACTACCCGGTGCCGACTTCTTATACTCCTCCTGGTCCTAAGGTTTGGACTGGTTAGAGGGTGAGGTTGGGGTGGGGAGTGGGATGAGGGTTGTGGCTTTATGATTCAGTGTATATAGGAAATTTTATGATGGGGAGATTGGAGCTTGAGTGTGTTTATCTCAGATGCCAGCTGGTGATACTGTGACACTGAATGCTTACCTTGAATCAAGATCGTTCTTTTCTATATTTCTACGATCAAGCTGAGTGCGACCTCCTGGTGTTGAAAGTCTCTTACCATTCATCTTGATACAAATGGAAGGAAGCGCATGACATCTACTCTCCAACTCTTGCTAGATACACAAAGTACATAATCATGCACTTCCCTCCGGTTAGCGCGGGAAGCGCCACCAACAGATCAACTCGGTATTCAGATCTAAGCTCCGCCGCCTTCGCTCGGTCTACATTGCTTTTCCAGGCTTTCAAACAACATGTTCGGAACAAACAAGATCACCGCAAAACAAACGTTTCTCTTTCATGTAGTTCCGACTCTTCATAGGTAGGTGTACCTAAAAAGATTCAAAGCAATACATACTGTATGGGACTAGACGGGCTCCCCGAGACATTCGTTCAACAGCTTACCTATGTACTTTAAGCTGCATGAGTGTGATTTCCGATGTTAGTCTTTCCCCA
>Ga0265780_10002643_pt1 | contig 24106 bp, 26 predicted proteins | sample P1T30metagenome_FD_192432 | JGI IMG/M metagenome (GOLD analysis project Ga0265780, IMG submission 192432) | Plant litter microbial communities from East Loma Ridge, Irvine, California - P1 T30 | ecosystem: Environmental > Terrestrial > Plant litter > Unclassified | place: USA: California... | reverse complement strand
ATGGTTACCGGCTATGGCAAAAATTGGCCCCGGATATTTTTCATACGGCTTAAAGAATTGCCTGTTATAATGCTCTGCTTCGCCAAAGTGGTATACAATATCGCCCAGGTGATATAAAAAACCGGGCTGGCCTTCGTTAGCTTCGGCTATCTGCAGGCACATTTGCTCAGCAATTTTTTGCTGGCCTTCGGGGTAGCGCATACCACCGGTATCCCCCACCATGTGGAAACTAAATTTATCGTGGGGTAAGGTAACAAACTGCTCTACATCCAGATGATAAGGATAAATTCCGGATGGGGCCGGCAGCGGCTGTGCTTTATAACTGTCGTCTGGCTGGTGGCGTTTAAGTATAGGCTGTGTGTACTTTGGCTTAGAAATCATGTAAGGGCAGGCATTTTCAAAATTATCCTGCAAGATAACCCGCGCACGGCAGACAGTCAAGGGTTTTAGCGTATTTATAACCCATTGGTAACATTAGGTTACACCGTATCTATATCCTGAAGCGAGGTATCGCCCAGCGGGTAGTCGGATTTTTTGATGACTGAAATTTCGCCGTTCAGCTCAAGCACCACGGCCCGCACCTGGTTTATTTGTTCCATCCTGAAGTTACGTATTTCGGCCAGTACTTCCTCTTTTGTAATGCCCTCGCGCTTCATGGCATCTTCTAAAAATGTATCGTTATAATACAGCAATACCGGTTTGGAATTAATAAGGTGTTCAATGGTTTTATTAGACCGTGCCGCCCAGGCCAGCACATATTGCAGGGTAATGATTATAGCCAGTGCCGCCGCGCCTTCGGCCAGTGTAACTTTTGCCAGAATCATGGAGCTTAGTGTAGAGCCCAGCGTTACGGTTACTATAAAATCGAACGCATTGAGCTTAGCCAGCGTGCGCTTGCCGGATATGCGTACAAACAAAAACAATGTAAAAAAGGCTATAAGGCTGCACAGGGCTACGTGCCAAAGGCTTTCCCAGTCTTTAAAAAAAATTTCTTTCATATTCCTAATTTACACGATTTTGAAAGAAAAGCAGTGTGTTTTAACAAAGGGGTAAGAGAAAAGCACCTCCATTTACAGGAACACGGCTATTTATGCCTTACCTTGCCAAATACCAATATACAACAGATATGAATAAACGTGGCCCGATTATAATAATTGAAGATGACAAGGATGATCAGGAATTTCTCTCAGAGGTGTTTTCTCAGCTTGATTACAAAAATGAGATTATCTTTTTTGGCGATGGCGAGCAGGCACTAAACTATTTAATAGACACCTCTATAGAGCCTTTTATTATTTTTTCTGATATTAATATGCCCAAACTTAACGGTATGGAATTACGGGCTAAAGTACACGAAAATGAAGATTTGCGTATCAAGTCTATCCCCTACCTGTTTTTTTCGACCGTAGCCGAGCAGCAGGATGTGGTTGATGCCTACTCAAAATCTATACAGGGATTTTTTGTAAAACCTTCGGATTTTAAAGAACTTAAAAATCTTATCAAAAATATTGTGGAGTACTGGCAGGCGTGTGTTTCTCCTAATTATATCAGGTAGCAAAAGTTAGCACCTTACATTCTTTTACCTATTAAAAGCGTAGTAGGTAAACACAACACTCGGGTAAATAATACTGCCTTTATAGTTTAACTTGTGCACGTATTCCCTGCCCTGATATTGCCAGTTGTATTGATAGGCCGACGTTTTATTCTGGATGTTATTAAAGGGTATGTTGATGTTAAAGCTTAGCTCAGAATGCTTCTTTTTTCCGAAATTGAAACCCAAAGCCACCGTACTGCCCATGGTGATGGTTTTTTGACCGATATTATCTGTACCATTAAATTGGTATAAAATGGGCTCATCTAAAGGAATATTGCCGTCTCCCGTGCCATTGCCGTTACCTTCTGTGCTTTGAGAACCATTTACATTGTAGTCGGCAACCAAGTCAACTTCGGCAAAAATTTTAAGGGTGCTGATATTGAAAGGCCTCCTGTACCCGGCAGAAAGCGACAGGCAGTTGTATTTATCTTCGGTAGTTTCATTAACGCTATACGGAATATCAGGCTCGTTTGTATTGTACTCAAACTTTACTTTTTTGCTGGTGTAGCCCAATTTAAAAACAACCTGGTTTTTAGGATTTATATATTTTACCAGCTGCGTACCGATGGTTACTGATGTGGGGGATTCAAAATTGAAATGATTCGCTTCAGTAGTGTAATCATTGTGGAAATAGCTTTTCCCGAACCCAAAACTAAAGCCTAATGCATATTTTTCCTGGGCATGGAAATTTTGAACAGTTAACAATAGTGCAATTGTTGCTAAAGCTTTCTTCATGTTTATTAATAGAAACGAAATGCTTTGATTTTCATTGCTGTACCATGAATTTAAGTTTAAAAGTGGGTGTAAATAAAAAAGCCTCTGATTTCTCAGAGGCTTTTTGTGCGGGTGAAAGGACTCGAACCTTCACACCGTGAGGCACCAGATCCTAAGTCTGGCGTGTCTACCAATTTCACCACACCCGCAGGTTGATAGTAACAAGTAGCTTGTTTCAGTATCAGGCTGCAAATATACAACCGTTTTTAATATGTGCAATTAAATATGGGATGGAAACTGTAAATTATTTTTCAGGAGAAACTATCTGCTTTAAAAACAGTAAAATATAGTTTGCAATAACTTTATAAAAGGCAATAAAAAAGCCTCTGATTTCTCAGAGGCTTTTGTATCTTATATTACCAATAAGGACGAACTATGCCTGGATGCCAATGGAATTGTTTTTTTGTTAGATAATATAGGACATGCCGACGCCTGTAGTCCAGATTACTCTTCCTTTTTTTCAGGGAAAACTACAGATGCAAGCACAGACAGGACAAGCACGCCCGCCACCACCAACAGCGAGTGTATCGAGTCGATATGGAAGAAAGGTGATATTACCATTTTAACCCCAATAAACGCAAGGATAATGGCCAGGCCATATTTAAGCTTGCTGAATAAATGGATAAAGTTAGCCAGTAAAAAGTACAATGCCCTTAAACCCAATATGGCAAATATATTTGAAGTATAAAGTATAAAAGGGTCATTTGGGGCTATAGCAAAAATTGCCGGGATCGAGTCTACCGCAAAAAGCAAATCGGTAAATTCTATAACACCTACAACCACTAATAGCGGGGTTGCCAGCTTTTTGCCGTTTTCTATGGTAAAAAAGCCATAGCCGGCATAATTAGAACTCACATTAAAAAACTTGTGCACTACCCTTGCGCCCGGGCTTTTATTAAAGTCTTTTTCTTCGTCGTCATCCTCTTCTGCAAACCATGATTTGATACCTGCGTAGATAAGGAAGATACCAAACCATTTAGAATACAGTAAAATTCCGTCAGAATGCCCTTCCTATGTAAGTATTCCAATTACTGCGGGTATTTTTTTGCAAAATAATTACGTGGCATAAATTGTCTCGCGTAGTGCTGTCGTGATTGTAGGAGTAGGTCGCAATAAATATTGCCAAACTAATTAACTTCCCAGCCACAAATTTTACGCCCTCTTTTTTTTGCCTCTTTAACTGTAGTTATAGATACTTTATGCGTACACTTTTTAAGACCCTTGCAATGCCGGTCATAATGATAACTATAAGCGTCAGTGCTCTCGCACAAGTATACGAGGCGCTTATCAGGCTCTTGTTGTTTTTGTTTGTCTCTGCAACTTATAGACATAAAAGAGAACAAGACGAGCAACAGCCGATACTTAAATATTGTATTGGAATAATTATTCAAGCGTGCCAATTTTAGGGATTACCTGTATCAGGATTCTTTGATTGCTTATATCATACTCAAGCCGCCCTACACCACCGGTACCCGATCCTGATATTTGTATTTCGCAAACCGATGGGTCAAGAACAATGTCATTCTTATCCCAAAGCTTTTTTACCGCCCAGGCCCTGGCGTAGCTAAGCAGGTAATTATTTTTATAATTATCTGCGCTGGACATCCCTTCTATAAGTATTACATAACGGATATCCTGCCCACTGTATTTTTTTTTCAAAACATCTGTAAGTCCTTTTATTGCCCTGCCTACTTTTAACAAATAAGTTTTATCATTAGTGTTTTTAAGCTCGTCTTTATTAATAACAAATTCAATGTTTTGTTTTAGCGAAAAACGTTTGTATACGCTATCATAAGCAAAATAAGCCGGAGGTAGTTCCCTCACGGCAGACTGAATTTCTTTAATCCTTTTTAATTGCAGTTCGGTTGCGGCCTGTTGCCTTTTCATCATAGCTATTACCAGCACAAAGAGCACGAGCATTATAAAAAACAGGCTCGTCATAAGATCGGCATAACTCGCCCAGAAAAAATTGGTTTGCTTTTTAGTCATTAAAACAGAATTTTATAGAGTGTCCATAAACAAAAACCAACACCTAAAATTGCACCACTCCCTATAAAGATGAAAGCTGCATAGCGCATAAATTCCGGAATTTGATTAGTAGGCAGGGCAGGGCGTTGAAGAATGTCAGAAAGTTTTTCTATTGCGGTATGAAGTTTATCCAATTTTTTATTTTGAGATTGTGCCTCCTGTTCAATAATAGCTAATCCACTTTTAAGGTCGCTGAGTTTTTTAAGCTCATTAAGGTTACCACGATCTTCTTTAAACAGTTTTTCAAGAAGGCCTTCTTCTTTAATCGTAATTTCTTTAATTGCGTTTATTTGTTCATCTATATGCCTCTTTAGGTCGTCAAGGCTTTTTGTAAATGCTTTATCCACGTCAATTACAGCCTCTTTCATTACCTGCTTACGATCGTTTATTTCGTGTAAATCTGCCTGAAGTATCCCTATTAGTTGCTTGTTTGTTTCTATACCTGTGCCTATTGCTCCGGCAACCTGCTCCAGGGCATAAGTGCGATCCAGCTGACTATTAATATTATAATTCAATTTTTGGGCATTATCAACAAAAGTATTAAGCTGGTTTAAAAACAAATTGAACTTTTCAAATTCCTTTGTGCTTGTGCGTAACTCCTGCAATACGTTGATGTTTATTTTTGCAAGCTGCGCTACATCTACTTCTTTTAACTCATTCATAAGCTGCACCTGGCTATCAAATGTATTTAATATCCTGCCCATCAATCCGTTAAAACTATTAATATTTAAAGAGAATGTATCGTTAAACTTTAAAAGGTTTGCCTGTAATGAATAAATGCTTGAAGATATATTTTGAGATAGAACAGGTAAGAGCTGTGTTTGTACCCAGGTGAAAAAATCATTTTTTAAAGTTTCAGATTCAATTTTTGCGCCCTTATACTTCCAGCCTGAAAGATAGACTGTAAATAATAAACCTGTAAAACTGGCTATCATAGCAATTTTAACGCCGTCAATAAGCACATTAATGGCATTTTCAAAATTAGCATCGTCTATACCCGGCATAAAAAGAAGCCCCAGAACAATGCCTATCATAGTACCCATAAGCCCCAGGTAGAGTGGTATGGGTAAAATGGAATTTATCTCTTCGTCTACAGCATCAATATTACGGTCTGCGACATCTTTAATAAGATTAAAATCGCTTACTGCACCTTTATTTCTTAACAGGTACATGTTAATCGAGTTTATTACTTTAGATAATACAGGGTTTGATAACTTTGATCTTATAAGGGTAACTTCTATATATTTTTCTGTCATCTTTTAGTGAATTTGTTCCCATCCCAGTTGCTCATAGCGCCTGAGTAATTTAAATGGAATTTCTTTTTTATCGTTTTCTTTTACTACCCATATCATTGATTCATAATTGATAACATCATCTATGGATCGCGTTGCAGGTGGTGCCGAAGGTGGCGTTTTAATAACATTTACCTCAATAATATCAGGCATGGTTTCCGGCGGGCCAAATTTTTCTAAATTTTGAAGTATGTACTCTGTAGAAATTGTTTTTATCTGGCTTTCTGCAACGTAAACCGTTACGGTTTCAAAGTTTTCATTGCCGGGAACTATCTGTTTTAAAAAGTTGATTCTTGCAATAGCATTCAGGGCCACTTTAATTTGTAATGCCACTATTAAAGCAATAATTAAAAATATCAATATACTATGCATAATTATTCGTATTTAATTTGTGCCCGGTCATTTTTTCCCACAACCCACCTTTCTCCGCTTTTAATAGCGGTGCCGGGAATAATTGTGATTATCTTTTTAGCACCTGCAAAGGGGTTATTTGTTTCGTAACATACCGGCTCAAGATATGTTTTCGGATTGTTTAGAACATCTTTAGTGCTAAATTCATCAGAGTGAAACTCAAAGCGGGCTTTTGAATTGTTGTTTGCATCTACCGTAAATTTGTACAACGATACCGTAGGCCTAAAAGCCTCTGTCCTAAAAGATCCTTCGAAACTTCCATCAGGATTTGGGGTAGGCATATAAAAAATTTGTATATCGGCAGGTTTAGGTATACTTAAATTTATTTCATGGCTTTTTTCTTCGTAAACCTGATTATTTACGGGTACAACCGGTGGTAAATCTGGCGGTGGTATAAATTGTGTAAATTTAAGCTCCAGTGTATCGAGCTTTTTAGAGAGTCTATTTATTTCGCTTGTGGCTGCCGGACTGCTATAAGCTGTGGCATTATTCTCCTTTGGCTTCCTGCTTTTTTCTTCTAATAGAGTTACACGTGTATTTGCCTTAATCGCTAAAAAAACCGTAATGCCGGCAATTATAAAAATGGCTACTAAAATTGTTATCAGTATTGTATCACTAAATATAGTATTCATTACTTTTCTGCGTTTATAAGGTCAGTATATATCTTGTAAGTCAAATTGTTTAAAGCGCCCTTTACAGGATAAAAAAACAGAGTTTCTTTAACAGCACTTTCCGGTGTATCCTGCAGTTCTTTTTGCATTTCCTTAAGTCCTGTCTTTAAATAATCCATAGACTTTTCTTCGAGGTATTCTCTGTATTTGCTAAACAGAGCGGGATTAAGGTCAAATTTATTCCTGTAATTAAACTCATTATTGAGGCTAAAGAAAAAGCGGAGAAAATCTTCATAATTAATAATCACATCCCTTTCAGTCTCATTTGTAATATCATTATATGTAAGCGAAAAATCATTTTTGCGCGCACCAGACAGTACGGTAACATCATTTAAAGACGGCGTATTCTCGTCGCGCAACAATGCGCCTATACAGCTGATTTCTTTAGGGTTACTAACCTTTTTAATTTCCAGCTTTACAGATTTTTCACGCTGCAGTACCTTTGTAAAAATAAGTTGTGTAAGCTCTGTAATAGCTGTAAGGCTGTTACTGCCCTCAGCCAGGTCTACAATTTTAGAACCCGTGCCGCTAAGTGTTATATAGGCCGGTGCCTTAATACCTTTTGCCTCTAAGATCTTGGCAATATGGTAGATTATTGAAGCGTAGAACAACAGGAAGATTATCCTGAAATCTTCATCGGCCTGCAAAAGTTTACTAAAAGAAAAATCTTTACCATCTTTCTTTAGTCCATCACTTTTTTCAATTGAGAACAAATAAGATATAATATCTTCAGACCGCTCAATATTATTAAAAGTAAATCTATTGCTCAGGCCCTTTTCTTCAAGAATATTTTTATACTTATTTACAAAACCGTTTATAGCGGCAGACCTGCCGTGGAAATCGCCAAATACAGCATTTGCGGCAAAACGGAATGAGGTAAGCAAGTTTGGCTTATCATCAAGATACACAACAACATCTGTAGTTTCTCCTCCAATATCTATTGATATAGCTGAGTGCTCTCCGGCTGCAATTCCCTCTTTTTTATTAAAGTAATAAAACGGCACCACACTTTCTGAAAGGCTTTTAGGAGGGTTTGCTGCATTAAAGTATTTACTGAACAGCTTCTCCCATATCTCGCCCATCTTATTCCTCCGGCTATCAATCATGCTTGATGGGTACAGCCAAAGCAGTTTTGTAGCTGCCAGGTTGCCACCGTTAAGCAATACTTTTGCACGCATTAATAACAGCAGGTTTTCAAAATATACTTCAATTATTTTTATATTGTTGTTTGAGGTAGCCCATTTAAGGTTAGTTTTAATATCAGCATTACTTGGGGTAGGGTGCTTTTCATATAAAAAAGGGATGTTGAAATCGCTCAGGGCATATAGTACATCATTATAGCTAATGCCTTTTTTAGAGCTGATGGCGGTGCGCTGCGGAAAATGAATTTCCTGTTTACTGTTTATCAGCTCAGGCACAAATTCATGCGGCAGGGTATCTGTAAGTGTATTAGCCCTAATGGCGTTTAAAGACTTTATAGTTTCTGTATCCCTAATGTCGAACAAAGATGCAAGTTGTACATCTGCTTCATTAATTTCGAATGGCTTAGGGTCTTCATTTTCTTTTTTATATTCTATATGGGTATTGGTCGTGCCAAAATCTACCGCAAAGTTAAACTGCGAAGTACCCTGCGAAATGTGTTTAAACTTGGGGATTATAATAGCGTTTACCAAGCCGTTGTGCAACTCTGCATAATCAAAATCGCTCTCAATCACATAGTATAAAGATGTGATGTTATCCTGTATTTTAGTACTGCGCTCGCGCTGGGCAGTTTCTACAACCTGTTTATTTCCATTGTTTTTAAAAAAGCGTAAAGCGTATTTGTTGTGCCTAGTATGCTCCAGTATATCACGATCCATAAGTGCTACCCTGTAGTGGTTATCAGCATCGGTAAGTTTAAAGAAAGGATAGATACTGAGCCCAAACTGGTTTTCTACAATTACACCCCTGTTACGCTCTATGTCCGGTTGTGCTACCTGATATTCATTTGCTGGCGGGTAGTACGTTCTTTCATAAGTAATGTACTTGCCTTTTTGTATGGGTATGCGTAAAATTACCTGTACGCCACCGGTATGCATCTGCTTTATTTCAAGCCTTTGTTTTCCGTCTTCGGTGCGCCCTGTAAGCAGGCTATCTGTATCAAAATAATCGAAATATTGTTTTTTTACCGGAAGCAGGTATCCCTTACCCACATCACCAGATGCAACAGAAAAATTGCCGTCAAAAAACTTTTCTTTATAAAGCGGATACACCGTTCTCATGATATAAGGCTCAAGGAAATCGCTAATGCTCAGGTAAGGATAGCGTGTATCGTCAAACGGCAGCGTCCTGTCTTTTAGGGGGCGCTCATCGCTTATGGGTGCCCTGTTCTTACTTTCCCACGTATCAGAAACATATATTGTTTTTTCTGAATAGTCGTCTACAGGGAGCACGAGTGGCGGCACGGTGTTGCTATTTTTATTTGAGTTTATTATAAAACCGCTGTCTTTAGGCTGGATTTTTATTTTTTTGCGCATTGCTATTCCTAGCACCTCTACAGTACTGCCAGCGCTGCCAGCGGTAAGCCGCTCAAATTCGGCCTCAAAATCTTCCTGTTTATAATTCTTTACAGCATCCCGCTGGATATCACTTAACAACCTGAAGCTCATGGTAAGATAATGATCTACAGCACTAAATTTTGAGGCAAAATTTGGCGTGAACTTTTGTAGCCCAAAAAGATATTTTTGATAATTAAAATCGCGCTTGTGCAGGGGTTGGTATGAATCATCAAAAGCGATGTCTTTGCCAAATGAAATATCTACCGAAAATTTATTAGCCGATGTAAAAAACAAGCTGGCCGGGGATGTACCGCCTATAATATTAATAGGGTTTGGCCCTTTTTTATAGTTAAGGAGGTAGAGCCTTTGCATATCATCAAAGTTGTTTGCCGAAGCATCGCCTTTTAAAAACAGTGCAAGGGTTTTACCCAATTGCCTGTGGCGTATGTTTTCTGAATTGAGAAGCACCGCAAGGTCTGTCTCTTTATCCCAGGTTATAATGCTTACCTTATCGAGGTGCTTATCTATATTAAAAAAGATCTCGCCTACATCAAGGCTGTCTGACACCATTTTGTGGTGGGCAGTATTTCCGTCGGGGTTATTGCTGTTTGCTACAAACTCAAAGGCGGCTTTAACAAGGTCTATCCTTGCAAAAGGGCTGGGTATAGATGTAATTTCTTTTTTTGAGGTAGCACCCTCCGGATCTTTAATAGCATCTATGGCCAGCTTGCCATAAGGCTGCGATTCCTGCCAATGTTCAATATTTTCGCTCCCGTTATGAAACCTGAATACTTTTGCCATAACTAAAATTTATATTTTTCTGATACTAACTTCTCTGTTGTGTTATAAAACAAGTTCATAAACTGCTGTTCCTGAACGTCATTTTTTTTCAGCCGATCCAGTTCTTTGCTAAGCATAAAATTGTATCGCTGGTAGTTTTTTCCGCCACGCTCCATAAAGCTCACATGCGGCGTTATCCCTTTTACCATATCAAACAGGTTATCATCATTAGCATTCAGGTTATAAGGAGAAAAACTGCGTTGATTAGAAGCCATTTCTGTTAGCCATTCTAAATAATACTGGTTAAAGGCTCTTATATGCGCCGCTAAAAAAGGCTGGGTTAAAAAAGTGTTCATGTTTAGTTCTTTCGCCCAGTTTTGGTCGGTAGATTGCTGTAACTTATTTTTTTGATAAAGGGTAAACAGCAGGTATTGGGTTAATGGCTTTTTAATAAATTGTGTGGCAAAACCCAGGTCATCAAAAATTATAGAAGGCTTATCTGCCTTTATGCCAAATTCTTTATAAACCGGATTTACAGCCCTGCCATTTATTGTTTCTACAGCTGTGGCAGGCATTTGTGCAAAATCTATTATTGCAGTTGCGGCAGCCAGTTCCAAAAAATGAGCTTCATTTTTTTGATATACAGATCCTTCGTTATTATCGTAGTTTTTTGAAATATCGTCGCCGGCATAATACAGTGCATTAAGCGTATTATTCTGATTGATGTTTTTTTCGTAATATCCCAGCGCCGACTTGGTTTTAGATATAAATGATGTTTTATCTATCTTGCTGTTATCATCATGCGCTACACTAAAATAAGGCAGCATGGTTATGGCACCTATAGGCGCATCCTGCAATAGCTTGATATTGCCCAGGCTACCGTCTGCATCGCGTATGTTCTTTAACAGCAGGGGGAAACCTGCGGCACCGGTGCCTCCAAAAATAGAGCTGATAATAAATATCCTGTCGTTTTGCCCAAAGGCAGCTGCAAAGCTTTTAAAATCCTGAGAATGGGTAAACTGGTTGAGCACCACACTCCCTATGTTTGGGTTGCCTTTAAAACCTACCTCCATATCTGCCTCAAGATTATCTTCAGAAAACAGCAGGCTTATAAGTGCTTTATTGTTCTCATCAAGGCTGCGGTATTGTATGTAATCTTTAAAGCGCTCGCCATTAACATCGCTAAGTGCGAGCTTAAAATTTTGGGTTACGTTTTTTACAGGCGTATTAAAAAACCGATTATCATCTGCGTTAGTAAAGCTAAGATTGTTGCGTATGTGCTGATAGTTTTTAAGTATATCTATAGTGCGGGTTACATCGCCGTTTGCTTCATCAGGGTCAATAATTATGGGTACAAGCTCATATCCGTTTATAGATGAGCCTGCCGCAAGCAGCATGGTGAGTGCTTTTATAACGCGCGATCCGGTGCCGCCAATGCCAAATACATATAATGATGCCATAAGTTATTGTGTTTAAAATGGGGTTCTTGAGGCGGTTGTGCTTTTAAATTTTAAAAGCATAGAAAATATAAAGCTGAATACAACTGCCCACAGCACGTTTACCATGGCAAACCTGAAGTAGTAGGAAAAACTATAATCATTAATACCTACGGCTGATTTTGCCGATAAAAACGCAATGCTGAAATTGAGTATGCTTATTATGAGTAGCCAAACCAGCCAGTTGCTGATTTTATACCAGTTTTTATAGTTAGATAAAACATAGTAATAAAAAGCTTCCATAATAAAAGCAGAAAGCAGTATGCTAATGCCAATAGCTGCATAAGCATCGGCATTATGCATATCTGCCGAAAAGTTGCGTATATAAAATATCTTTGCCTGAGGGAGGCCCTCATACAGCATTTCAAAAAAGCCAGCCATAATGTTTAGTTGTTTATGGTTATTAAAATTTCAAAGTAAGGAGTAGTGCCATTTTGGGCTGTATAAGCTTTTTCAATGCCCTTTATAAGGTGTTGAAATCCAAAAGTTTTACCGCCAATGGTTGTAACGTCGGTATCATCCTGAATATCGGTATCTTTAACCCACACAGGTGTTTTGCGGGTTAGCGAAAAAGTGAGGCTTTCATAGTGCTTGGATGTGGCCTTGAAAGTAACCAGGTGTGTAGGTGCAACCCCAGATTGTTTTATGGTAGTAGCATCGCGGGCTTCAATATCTTTAGGATTATAAGCCTTAATGTTTTTTACAACATAATCTCCGGTTGTGATGGTGTAATTGCTTTTATCTGTAATATATGCCCCGTCAACCGGGAGATGAGAGAGGTCAAGGGCCACGGTAATGTTAAAATCGCCTTCATCTACACTAATATCTTCTATGCCTTTTATGCTTTTGCCATCAGAAAGATCGTCTATGGGCCTAAACATGCTGTTGCTGTTTTTAAGTGTTACAACGCTGTGATACAGGTTATCAGAATAATTTTTAGAATTGATGGTGTAGCTGTTGGCATAACCATCGAGCGTAGAAAAAATCAATTTTAGATTTAAAGTATGCTACAGAGGCATCATCACCCATGATTATGATGTAATAAGGCCGTTTGATTGCTACTTTTTCATGAGCACGGTCTCTTTTATCATAATATGTCCCGGCAAAATCTGAATCCAGTTTTATAACCAAAGTAGCAAGTTCATTAGCTTTATTTACTTTATTTTCGAAAGTGCGCTGGGTTAGTAACGCCTGCCTTTTTAATAGCTCTGTAGCATCACCTTTTTCTATTGAATAAATACAGTCTGACACCAGGATTGAAATGGTATTATTTTTAGTTTGATCCAGTACTGTTTTAAAAACGCCATCCAGATTACTGGATTTTACATTTCCGCGGGTAAAAGCCGCAGTATTAATGCCAACTATATTATCTGTATTTAAATCGGCCGGGATAATTTCTGAATTTATATAATTAGAGGTATAACCCTTAAATTTTTCTGATACAGAAAATATTTGTGCAAGGGCATTTTTAAAGCCGCTGCCATTATTATTTATATATCCCAGCATGCTCAAGGAGTTTTCTATATAAATATTTACAACATCAGCCCTGGGGTTATAAGGCTTTTCGACTTTGTATTTTTTACCTTTTTCCAGATAGGATACAAGCTTAGCGTTATCTAACTTTTCATTAGTGAAAAATTCTTCAAATCCGGGTTCACCCTGGTTTTGGCCGGCATAGTGTTGCAGGTCTGTAAGTTCCTCAAGGGTTATAATATGTTTGCTTTCTGCAAACTTTTTTGCCTTTGCATCAAACACTTCTATTGCATCTTTGCCGCAGCTTACAAAAAGTGGTATAGTAAAAAGTAATAGTAAAGTTCTCTTCATGGTTTTTATGTAATTATTTCAATACGTTATAAAGCCACATACTATTATAATTATAACAAGCAGCAACATACACCCACTGTTTTTTGTTTTACTAAAGGTTTTAGAATAATTGACCCCCTTAATACCGCTGCGTACTGAAACGCGCTTATTACTAATGGTACCATATTTAGTGCGTAGGCTGGGCGATATACCACTCTTACTCACATTTAGCCCAAACCCGCCTCCCAGGTTTATCCTTTTTCTCATTAGGTAGTGTGGCAGGCGGGGCAGCATGTTTTACACCCGTTAGATTTAGAGTATGTTCTTTTAGCTTCTGTTACTGCACTGCTGCATGACTTGTGCTCTCCTAAAGCTTTTTTATCTGATGGCATATATTGACATCCTGTTTCATGTACTTCATGATCTCCATTAGACTGTGCACGATTGTTTACGTAATAATTTTTCATGGTTTTATTTATTATGTTATAAAATAGTTTTAAACTTTTTCTTTAACCTTTTCATAATGTGCCAGCACACCCAGCAGTGCATCGGCATGATTAAAAATATCATCAAGGGATGACAGGTCATGGCGTACCTCTTTGCGCTGCTCATTAAGTGTTACCATATATTTTTTAACACCATTAAAGTATAGCCTGCACAGGGTTTTACGATTGTTATCGTCCAGAAGTATGGCGAAATATGAAAGAGCATCGCGATAGACAATGCGGTTTACAGCCACTTTTTGACGCAGGATTGTTTTTACAATCATAAAGCCTTCAAGCTCCTCCTCGGTAGTAACAATCTGGTTAGCATCGGGGGCTGCCTCTGTAACCAGTGCGGCATCCTGTTCTTTAATTACCTCGTTTTCTTTTGTAAGAGCAGATTTTAGCCTTTCGGTAATAATATCGCTGACATACTGGTTAAGCGATATTTTAGTGAGGTTTGTAAACTGATCTAACACCTTAGCTGTAATGACACTGGGATACACCTGACGGGCAAAGTGCTTAACAAAATCAGGGCTGGGACTTGTAAATTCTGCACTGATAAGCTTTTTAAGCTCATTAGTATACTTTAGGTCACTGGCGGTATTTACAATATTCTCAAAATCGTAATACGCTTTATGAAATTTTTTAAGTTCCTCTATCTGATTGTCTTTAATATCTGTAATATTAAAAGAGAAGAACGGTTTTTCATCCATCTTGTTAGGTTCTACCAGATCTGTATAGAACTTATATTCTATGCCGTTTGTAAGTATAGAAAACTTAGCCTTTGTTGTATGAAAGTACCTAAAAAGCTGTGAAGCATTGTTTACATTTAGCGGTGCAGCGTGGTGTTTACATTCTATAAGAATAATAGGTTCTCCGTTTTGCATTATTGCATAGTCTATTTTTTCGCCCTGCTTTATACCAATATCGGCTACCAGCTCAGGTGTTACCTCAAAAGGGTTAAAAACGTCATAGCCAAGTTCTTTTATAAAGGGCATTATGAAGGCATTTTTGGTAGCTTCTTCGGTATTTACCTGGTTTTTGAGTTTGTTTACCTTATCGCCTAACGATTTTATGTGGTCCTTAAAGTCCATTGATTCAGTTTTTAGTATGCCGGTTTTTAATTTTATCCAAACCTACTACACTTGCAAATGACAATTTTGAGGGAATCCTCATTAAGCCAAAAATTTCTTAAAATCTAAAAAAAAACCGGCCTTAAAGCCGGTTATATTTGTAAACAGTAAGTTATTTAAGTGCTTGCTTAAGATGCCCTGCTATTATTATTTCTGAAATTTCTTCTTCTGCTATAATATCTTTGTTAGGTAAAACTATCATTGTTTTACCAGTATGAGGGTCAGTAAAAAATAAGGTGCCTGCTCTGCAATTTCTAAACCTGTAGTTTAATGCCTTTAGTCCTATTAATAATCCGTGAGTAGCCGTAGCATCAAACACAAAATGCGAACACGATTTTTTAAACAGGCAGGTACGGCGTTTGTTGGGCGGTATTATAAGCCAGTAACATTTAATAGCAGTAAGTAACAAATACTTCATTTTTTAAATACAACCATTTGGTTAGCGGTAGTAAATCCCGGTTTTGCGCCTAACCCAAAACATCCTGCATCAGGCTTTACAAATGTGGTTACGCTTGCAAGACCTACGTACTCCCATCCTTTTGCTGTATATGTTTGTATTGTGGACTCCAGTTGCTCTGCAACATGGCCTGAATTGCCATTTTTAGAATCGATAGATGCAACAAAGGGTACGACTTTATATTCCATAATAAGTGGGTTTAAATTTCAGCAAACCTACTTTATTGATAAAAAATTATTTTGCGCAAATCCTCATTTGTAGTAATATGGGGCTAACTAAGCCCCATTCATTTTAAGCATACTGGATAAGTTGCCAAATAGCTGCCCCGCCATAAGGTGGGATTTTATTTCCTTTAGCAATAGGTGCTGTGGTTGAAGGATTACCCACAACTTTCCAAATTCCTGATTCCGGACAGATTTCTCCTGTCCTAGCGGTTGTTCCAATAGGAGCTTTCGACATAATAAGATATTTTAAATTTCAGCAAACCTACTATATCGATGAAAAATTATTTTGCGCAAATCCTCATTTGTGGTAAAGGCAGACGGTTTTAAGTCAGCCCCATATCTTTAGCAATGCTTACCAGGTGTGTAGTGTTTTTTGCCTGTAATGAAAGCCGCATTTTTATTATCCTTTTTTCTACGCTGCTAAAGCTTGATGCTTTTTTATTTTCCCTTTTAAAGGCATCCACTATTTCATTCTGGCTAAGCCCCTCAGCAAGCAGCTTTATAATTTCCAGATCGGTTGCGTCTATCTCAGGAAGCATTTCTGGTTTGTTTAAATGAGACAATTGAGGCGAAATGTAAGTGCCGTCTTTGTAGATTAAAGCAATTGCATTTTGAAGTTGCACCGCGCTGTCCCTGCTTTTAAGTACATACCCGTCTATAAGGTAATCATTTAAAAGCTGGCGTATTTTATAGCCTTTTTCTTCTATAGAATATACAATTATTTTTATAGGCCAGGCGTTTTCTCTTATGACCGCTATAAGTTCTGTGCCAGATGTATATTTGTCTTCTCTTGTACCGCGGCTGAAAGAGAGGTCGGTTATAACAAGTTCAAAAGGATCGTTATCTAAATAGGCTTTTTTAAGTTTTAAAAAAGCTTCATCACAATATTTTACATAGTATATGGTTTCGATATTAAGATTTTCGAGGAGCAATTTAATGCCCATTCCAATACTGTCGATATCTTCAACAACCAGAATTTTTTTAAACATAACGTGACAGTGGTATTACAATTGAAATTTTACATCCATTAGTTGCGTCTTCAAAAGTAAGTGAGCCGTTAACAAGATTAATGCGGGAATCCGCATTAATTAGCCCATTTTTGCTAAAGGACTTTTCTTTATCTATACCCACCCCGTTATCAGTATATGTTATAAGCAGTCTTTTAGGGTTGTAGTCAAACTTAATAACTATAAGGCTCGCCTGGCTGTGTTTTTTCATGTTAACCATAAACTCCTGCAGAATAAGGTAAAGGGCTTTCTTTTTATATTTATCCAGATTTTGCCATTCTACAGTAGCAGCATTTACAGGCAATACATTAGTAGTGTCTGTTTTATAGCGTGCCAGCATTTCAGAGAGGCATTCATAATAACCCTCTCCTGTATCAATGGCACTATTTTCTCTGGATATGTCGCGGGTCTTTTCATACACTACATCCAGTTTCTTCATTAAAGTTCCTTTTTGTACCATATCAAAATGTAGCGTATTTGTATACATCAGTGTATCAAAAACTTCATTAGCCAGTTCATCGTGAATTTTTTTAGACATCCGGCTTTCTGTTTTATGTACTTCTTCCTGCTTTGCTTTTTTATGATTAGCGCGTTGTATGAAAAAGGTGGATGCAGAAATTATAAGTATAAGTCCAACAGTTATTGCTATATATAATTTATCTTGTTGCGCTTTAAAGCTGATTTCTGCCTGGTCTGTTTTTAATCTTAAATTTTCTGCTTCCGTTTTTTTAGCATCATATTTAATACTTGCAAATTCGCTTTTAGCGCGAAGCCTTGCTTTAAGCAGACTATCATTAATTACAATGTATTTTAATGCTGCTTCTTTTTCGGCAGATACAGACATCACTACTTTTAGCGCCTCAAGGCGCTTATCTGTGTTCTTTTTTTTTGTTGTGAGCTCGTAGCCTTTCTGTGCATATAGTAACGCCATACGTTTATCGCGTGTTGCATAAAATTTACCAAGCTGTATGTAGCACAATGCCATTCCTGTCTCGTCGTTATTTAAAGCCCTTATTTTTAGCGACTCTTCAAGAAAATTAAGGGCTCGGGGTTTCTTTAAAATGTTAGATACATTACCTAAATTATTTAATACAAGTGCCTTTAATGAGCTGTTATTTAGTACCGTATCAGATATTATTAATGTACTTAGTATTTTATATGCTTTTTGATACTGCTGATTTTCGATAAATATAGTTGCCTTGTTATTTTCGATAGTACACAAATCAGATGAGTCTTTAGCAACACGTTTAGCCTTATCATAATATTCTAGTGCTTTTGCCGTAATAGAACGATTTTTATAAGAAATTCCGAGTAAATTATATGCTTTGCTTAAGTATTGTTTTTTTAAACCCTGATATAAAACATTAGTTTCTTTGGAAAGGTAATTTTTATAATGTAAGTTTTCTAAAAGGGGGAGCGCCTCTGTAGTAGTCTCTTCGCAACCAAAGTAGTCGCCGGAAGTCTTTTGAATCTCTGCCATGCTAATTAAAGAATGGCCTTGCCCGAGACTGTCCTTAGCAGTAGCCTGTAGTTCGCGCGCTTTATTATAACAGGCAAATGCACTGTCGTAAATTTGCTCGTTAAAATATTTTTCGGCTCTACTACTGTATGCAGATAATGATGTACTGTCTTTTACACTTAATGGACTATTGATTGAAAATTCTTCAGTAGCCTTAGTACAAGAAAATAAGATTAACAATACGAGGAATATAAAAAACGGGGAATAAATCTTATAATTAAGTTTCATTCCCCGAAATTAGCAAAAAATTATACTTTATCCTTTAGGTTTTGGCGTTAAAATTGGCGGCGGCGGTGGCGGTGGCGGAACAGGAATAGAACCATCATCCGTACTAAATTGGGTTAAATGCCCATCACTATCACTAACATCGTTGTCGCAAGACACTAAACTACTACCCAGCAGCGAAAATGCTGCCAGCAAAACTATTTTTTTCATGGTTTTACAGTTAAAAATTAGACACTGGGCTGCCCTATGTACAGCATTAGCCTTAAGGGCGTAAGCCGAAATTTTGGGTATGCCAATAATTTTTGGGAAGTATAGTGTGCTGAACAAACTGTAAACAGATTACACTTCCCGGATAACCGTTACAGTGTGTGCAGCAGCACTAAATTTGAAAGTAGTTTTTGTACATTTGCCCTATTGCGCTTAAGGCAATAACTAAATTCTGAGGCAAAGAAATGACGGATTATCAAATGGTTAAGACTGGAATTCCAGTTGTTCCAAATTTTCCACGACATTCCTGTTTATTCCTTAGAATTCCATTTCAACCATAAAAGCCATAGTGATGGATAAGTATAAAAAGGCGATTTTTGATCGATACGAAAAGATAAAGTTTGGTGTGCATTCTGACTTACTAGAGAAGCCAACTACCGCAAAACTTAAAGATTTATGCCAGCGGTTGTTTGATACGCTAAGCGAGGATGATAAGCAAGTCTATATTCGTTTTTTTAAAATAGACTCGCTTGAGTATAATAGGATCAAAGAGTTTGATAACGATAGATTTAGGCCTATAGTCCGTTTCCTTAAAGGAGGTGCGCCGCCTACAAATCCGGTTAGTGTAGAGTTAATTGCTATTTTAGTAGGACAGGATCCAAGACCAATTCAAAAATTCAGAAAATTAGCGTTAACGGATGAAAATCAAATGGGTAGCGGTGCTTTACAGCGTGTAGTTGAGGATAGCATAACAGAAAGGGAGGCAGAAGTAGATTTTGTTAAAGACAATGATATTGATGAAGATGTTTTTTTGCAGGAAGCGTCGGTTAATGACGAAACAGTTACTCTAGAGAAAGAGGATATATTGAGTGAAGATATTAGCGATAACAAAATAAGATCCAATAGCTCTGTGGATGATTCACAGATTACTAAGGTTGAGGCTATCCCTCAAAAATATTTCACAACAGGAAGTAGCGAAAAAAGAAAGCTGGCAAACCGCCTAATGTTGTTATTTTTAGGTATTGCATCAATAAATGTAATATTTTTTGCGCTGAAGGGCAGGTTTAATGAAAATGAGGGTTGTATGGTTTGGAAAGGTGACCACTATGAAGCTGTAGCTTGCGATACACAGATAAATACCTTTGCCGGCAATAACATAATTGCCTTAAATAAGGATTTGCTTATGTATCAAAAGAAACTTAATGTATCTGATACCACTAGTTTTTTTAATGCTGATGATAGCCCTAAAGTTTGGTATGGAAAATTGTCTAATAACAGGTGTGAATTTTTTAGTTATCCTGGTAAACATCCTGAAACAGGTAAGGAATTAAAAAAAACGACTCATTATATTGTTGAAAAATATGTAAAAAATAAGGCTGCCGCTACACCTTAATATTGAGGGTATTATATCGTTTTAAAAAAGATCCAAAAATGATCCCTGGAAACCACTAAGATTTTATGTTAGGATAGAGTTTGTTACTCACATAAAATTTTACTTATGATGAAGCCAAATTAAACGCTTCAGTTATACCTGTGACAGTAAAGCACGATTATTTATTTGATGTTTCGGGAAAAACTGATATTTTACGGCTTGAGATATCGAATAGCGAGGGTAAAAAAAGTAGTATGCCTTATGTTGCTTGTAGAGATAAATTAAAGGCAATAAAAAAAGCCTCTGATTTCTCAGAGGCTTTTTGTGCGGGTGAAAGGACTCGAACCTTCACACCGTGAGGCACCAGATCCTAAGTCTGGCGTGTCTACCAATTTCACCACACCCGCAGGCTTGTAATAAACAACAGTGCATGTTTCATTATTACGGGTGCAAATATACGTCAGTTTTTGATAATTGCAAGTAAATGAGCGAAAAAATAATAATTATTTTTTCATTATTTTTGGCATTCAAACGTATATCATTAATACTAAATGGATAACATAAAAAATTACGTCGCCCAGCACAAGGACCGATTTATAAATGAACTGATTGAATTGTTAAAGATACCCAGCGTAAGTGCCGACAGCGCCTACAGCCAGGATGTAATAAATACCGCCGATGCCGTTTTGGCCAGCCTTAAGGCTGCCGGCTGCGATAGCGTAGAACTGTGCGAAACGCCGGGCTACCCTATTGTATATGGCGAAAAAATGATTGACCCCACCCTGCCTACCATACTTGTATATGGCCATTATGACGTGCAGCCGCCCGACCCTGTTGAGCTGTGGACATCGCCGCCGTTTGAGCCTGTAATTAAAAAGACGGAGCTGCACCCGGACGGAGCTATTTTTGCCCGTGGCGCATGCGACGATAAAGGCCAGATGTACATGCATGTTAAGGCGCTGGAGTATATGGTGCAAAACAACAACCTGCCGTGCAATGTTAAGTTTATGATTGAAGGCGAAGAAGAAGTTGGGTCGCCAAGCTTGGCGTGGTTTGTAGAGCGCAACCAGGACAAGCTTAAAAACGACGTTATCCTGATTAGTGATACCGGCATGATTAGCAACACCCAGCCCAGCATTACCACCGGCCTGCGCGGCCTGAGCTATGTAGAGGTTGAAGTTACCGGCCCTAACCGCGATTTGCATTCCGGCTTATATGGTGGCGCGGTGGCTAACCCCATCAACATACTGGCTAAGATGATTGCCCAGCTGCATGATGAGAACAACCACATTACCATTCCCGGGTTCTATGACAAAGTAGAAGAGCTGAGCCGCCAGGAGCGCGACGAGATGGCGAAAGCGCCGTTTAGCCTTGACGATTATAAAAAAGCCCTGAATATTGAAGATATTTATGGCGAAGCAACTTATACCACTAATGAGCGCAACTCTATTCGCCCTACGCTTGACGTAAACGGCATTTGGGGTGGCTATACCGGCGAAGGAGCAAAAACGGTTATTGCCAGCAAGGCCTACGCTAAAATATCAATGCGCCTGGTGCCGGCGCAGGACTGGCACGAAATTACCGAGCTGTTTACCAACTACTTTATCAGTATTGCCCCAAAAGGCGTTACCGTAAAGGTTACCCCACACCACGGCGGCCAGGCCTACGTTACACCAATAGACAGCCTGGGCTATAAAGCGGCAGCGTTAGCCTATGAAGAAAGTTTTGGCATTAAGCCGATACCGGTACGCAGCGGAGGCAGCATCCCTATTGTGGCGCTGTTTGAAAAAGAGCTTAAGAGCAAAACCATCATGATGGGCTTTGGCCTTGACAGCGATGCCATACACTCGCCTAACGAGCATTTTGGCATCTTTAACTACACCAAAGGCATTGAGACGATTCCGTTATTCTATAAGTATTTTACGGAACTTTCTAAATAGTTTAGAGTCGCAGTCGCAGTAGGCAGCTCCACTCAAGCTTTAAAACAACAATGGTATTCCCCTCCGTTGGAGGGGTGGCACAGCCGGGGTGGTTTCTTTATACAGTTAACCACCCCGCCCTACGGGCACCCCTCCAGCGGAGGGGAATGCTTACTCAACCTAAAAAAAAAATCTGCCCTGAAAGGCAGATTTTTTTGCTTTATGACCTTTGACTTTCGACTTTATGACTTTACGACTCACGTATTTCCTGCTGTAGCTTTTTGGTAAGGCTACCCAGTACCATTTCATAGCTGTGGGTAATCAGCTCGCGCAGCAATTTGGCGGGCACATCGCTGTTTATGGCAATGGTATTCCAATGCACTTTACTCATGTGGTAGCCGGCGTTGATGCCATCATATTCGGCGCGGAGTTCCAGGGCACGCTCCGGGCTGCACTTAAGATTAACGGAAGGTTTGTTGTTTTCCCACCCGGTAAGTGATGAAAGGGCAAACATCTTGCCGCCCACTTTAAACACAAGCGTATCTTCATCAAACGGAAAATGCTCGGTAACGCCTTTTTGAGCAAGGCAGAAGTCGTAGTAATCTGTTATAGTCATATTTAAAGATACTGAGGTTCTTAGGCACTGAGGTCTTTTGTATTGCCAATCTCGCCGAGATGGGTAAACGCAAAACCCTTTTCATATTTAAGGCCGTAGCCAAGGCACCTGTCCATGGCACTATGGGCAAAGAGGATTATGCCGGCCAGCTCTAACAGAGGCGATGTAAAATACCAGGCCGCCAAATAGAGTATAACTGCCACCGCCCTGTGGTGAAACAGGTTGTAGGCCCACGCCCCGGCTTTGTTTCCGGCAAGGTAGCCCAGCATGCTCAGGTCGGGTACCAGCAGCAACGCGGGAAACCACCACCATGCAAAGGGCAGCCGGCTAAAGGCATAGAGGGCAAGCGCAAACAATGCGGCTTCTTCAAGTTTTATCAGGTTTTTCATTTTAAAAAGGTACTGAGGTTCTTAGGCGCTGAGGTTCTTAGGTATCTGACGTTAGGCATCTCCAGTCTATTATCCTTCATCTATCTCCCGGTCCTCTCTAATAATCGAATATACTAAAAATCCAACAATCGATAAAGAATAGGCTTACTCGGGCTTGCATCGTTATCAAAGCTGGCAATTTGCAGGTTGAGCAGGTACGGTCCATCGACAGCCATATCGGGCACAAAAACCATCTCGGTTATAGTGGCGGTATGACGGGCATCGGCATTGAGATCATTTATATCTTTTACATTCCAAAAGGCTTTGTGGGCCAGCAGGCGTCCTTCGTCTTCCTCGCGGTCTACGCTGGGCAAGTCGATGAGCAGGTGCTCTACGCCTATTTCCCGGATGTAGGTTGCGGCAGCCTCACTAAGGTAAGGCGGGTTGGCGTGGCTGTAGTTTTTATGCCTTTTGGCGAGCTCATTAGGCAGCGTGCGCATAATGAGCGCCTCGGGTGTTTTATTGCCTACAGCGGCCTCTATTTGCCCCATACTAATAATGAGATCGCCACCGTGATCTTCGGGCGTAATGGATATTACTTCGGCCACAAAAAAGAACTGCTTCAGCGTACGGTTTATGCTGTAAAAATCTCGGGTAATGTGCCCCAGGCACTCGGTGTGCGTGCCGTGGGCGTGCGGGTTAAAGGCAATGTTGTTAAAATTGGTACTGCTGCCCTGCCCCACTTTGCCTACCCAGCTTCCCATAGTTACGGGTTTGATGGTCGGCTGGTCCAGGTACCATGCTATAGGGTTTACACCATCGGAGGTTATGGGTAGTGATATATCAACAGGCTGGGTTAAATCAACCTGAAATGTTGTGTTTTTGTGTTGTATGGTTGCTTTCATTGTATGATTTTGTTCCGTTGCGATTTCCATGTCGACGCAGGAGACATCTCTGGTTTACACATCAGATTCCTCCACTCCGCTTTGCTCCGGTCGGAATGGAAGAACCACCCCGCCCCTGCGGGCACCCCTCAGAAGGAGGGGAATAGCTTCAATCCTGTTTGAAAATCCTCTATTCACGTATCCTCATTGCGAACGGAGCTTGCGGAGTGAAGCACCCGAGGGCATAGCCCGAACTGACGAAGTAATCTCATAAAGAAACTCTGCAACGATGAGATTGCTTCGTCGT
>Ga0265780_10002642_pt1 | contig 24117 bp, 17 predicted proteins | sample P1T30metagenome_FD_192432 | JGI IMG/M metagenome (GOLD analysis project Ga0265780, IMG submission 192432) | Plant litter microbial communities from East Loma Ridge, Irvine, California - P1 T30 | ecosystem: Environmental > Terrestrial > Plant litter > Unclassified | place: USA: California... | reverse complement strand
CGGAGCACTTTGAGGACTACATGGGTTTTGGAGAGGCACTTTTGTGACGTTTTCGTGCCTTGAAGGCTCCAGGATGTGCTGTGGCGTAGTTGCTAGGCTATAATCCAACTCCATCTGCCACTAGAATCTTGGCAACGGCCATGCTCGCGAGTATTTAACTCCGCCAGCTTTCTGCTCCCTTGCTCCTTCAACCTCACACCACAGTTCAAAATACTAAAGGCAAAGGATCTAAATTTCATGCCTGCTGAGACCCAAAAACAAACATGTTCACGACTCATGTGTCGGAAAGAACAACTCAAAAGCATGCGCGACAAGGCCTGGTCCTGAGCGCGTTCGAGCTGCTCCTCAAATTACACGATCGAAAAAGTGATGACTGGAAGCGCGCCTCTAATAATTCAGTGATCATACGCGATTGTGTTCCGGGCTTCAAAGAACATGTTGTCCAAGATGATGTGTTACTATTCCGTCACCACCGTTTTTACGATCTTCTCACTCAGTATATAAAGTAATTCCACGGCCCTTCTCGAACTGTCGTTTTGCATTAGAAAACACATTTGATACTCGAAAACCTCAGAGAGTACGTGTGATGATCTTTCTCGAGAGTCCAAAAATCTACTACGTCTCACGCATGTCTTGCCCGCCACCAGTACCCCTCAAAAGTCGCCAAATGAGATTACATGTCTATCCAATCGCAAAAACTTAAACTCAAAGGGCTCCAAAGTCAGCCTCCGCTACTATGATATTTTTCCAAAGCCTATGCAAGGACGACTAGCGTGCGGACACCATATATAAAGAGCTGTTCCCCTTCCTTCCTTCAACCCTCCACAAAAACACAAAACGTGCGCTTTTCCAAAACATGCAAGCCACGACACCCATGTCGTCCTGGAGTCGACGTACCAAAACATCCATTTTCCCCGCACATGCTCTCCGAGAGAAATGGCCATGATCTAGTCTTTTGCCGCGCAGAAGGCATGAAACGATTGTTAAATGTGTTCGGCTCGACGAGAACAGCTGTTATTGCGATATCTCAAAAGAGCGTCTTCCATGGTAACATGCGGAGCAGCGCGGTAATGCTTCGTAGACTGCGAAAAGAGAAAGTATAAAAGAACGAGGGTGTACCGTATGATGGTCTGGATGGAGAAGGACTGCAGCTTTTCCAAAAGCCATGTAAGGAATCCAACATGTTTCTCCGTCTTCGCGTCTGTGGCACGTGGATGTCAAAGCCATTTAATTTCATTTCTCTTCTCTCTCTTTCTCGCACACTCTCTTTGCAATCTCAATCGAGCTGCACAACACCAAAAGGTACCATCCGTATATTTGATGGCGGGAGTCCGCTTCCAAAATCCCGAAGACAACAATTCGATGTTCCTCGGTCTCTGTGTGCGGGAAGAGGGAGATTGACTGAGCGATCTGAATTTCGTCACCAAATGTCTATCGATGTTTAAATGATGTATTAAAAGTACTCAGAGTGTTCATGATGTGCGAGGGCATGCATGCGTCAAAGGCTAACGTTGCGGCTATGCGATGTCACGCGAGAACATGATGACTGTCAGACATCAGAGACAGCCTGAAGTCGGCAAGTGATATAGTGATCGACTTCCCTTCCCGCGCAGTTGGAGCGAAGTATGTGCTGTGCCACACTGCAAGCAGGGATTAAAGTGCCCCATACCCCGCACCGTTCTCAACTCTCGACAACAACAACGACGACGACTACAACAGGCGGGCCGGTTTCTGTCAGTAGGTACGTACTCGATAGAGTTAAGCTGTCGAACAGAGTACTGATTCCTCGACTTCGCGCAGTCCTAAACGCGTTCGCCCCACCTGTCAACGCCGCAGTCAGACCGGCTCCTCAGTTGTCGAAGATGGTTTCTCAGGAGCCTGCACAGCCCGATGCTACATCCATCTCAGAATTAGACGATGCTAGCATCTACACACCTACCGCAACCACCGAAAACGGTACTCCAGACCTGAAAGATCACGCCTCGACGAGTTGGGTGCCTTCCGATGGATCTACCGTCATCATCCGCTCTACCTCATGCGGCAATGTGCTTACATTGCTTGATGGGAACATCGTACTAGCGCCGCCTAGCGGTCGTGGATCCATCCTGTGGGAGTGTGTAGAATCTGAAGGCTGGTTTGGATTCCGAAACTGCGTGTCAGGCAAATTCATATGCCATGGTTGGGATGCGAGACTCAAGTGCTCAGCAGACCAGCAAGATGGTTGGCGACACTTTACTATTACTCCAGTGCCAAAAGGTGGCTACATTATGCAAATGTCGGACTGGTGGACTCTTCGTCCTATAGTGATCAATGCCCAGAACGGGGTGCAAAAACTGGGTAGGACTGGAAACAAGCTGTCTGAAGGAATTGTATGGAACTTTTTGGAGAGTGGGGCCGGTAACGCTGAATTTCAAGATTTATAAGTAGGTCAGTCTCTCATAATCGAGGCAAAGCCTTTTCGGTCGCCCCCTAACACTGTACCACAACGTGTGATGTCACAGAACTAGAATTATGATGTGTCACTTGGAAGGCGCGCGTTCCTGACACTTCCTCGACGATGCGATCCAGGCGTTGCGCTAAAGCTTCACGCGTCGTTCATGAATGGTAATAGTGGATGGGCACGGACGTGTCGCGGACCGCTATCTGCAGTCTGCAGCCACAGGCGCGGTACCAAATAGAGGGTAGCACGAAGCGTTGACCGGGTTTGTTGGACTCCACCTCGAAATTACATGTTCAACGCGCAAGCGGTGCGGGGAAAACGTCGCATTCCCATGGGAGAGCACTGAGGCCCGAAGACAGGAAAATCAATAGGAAAAAGAAGGCGTGTAGACGAACGATATCCCCAGAAGACATGGCGATGCAGGCATGCGCTAGCTGCAGCGCCTTATGTAGATCAATCCAAGCGAGAGGTTGGGTCCGGTACATCCGCCCTGCCACGGCTACTGGATATATACAGAATGCGCGTTTGTTACCCGTCGAATAGGGCAGAGGGTGTCGCGGAAAGGGCTGCACTGTTTGCGGCTGCTGCGATGGTCGAGAAGTGGTCAAGGGCTTACCGGTAGGCAGCCTTGTAAGCCACCAGGGCACCGGAGCGCTTTGGCTGGCTGTCAGAAATGAAGATGGTAGCCTAGCCTAGTGACAACGACGCGTTGATAACGATGAGGCTGGGGGTTGTGCGACTGTAGTGAGTGGGTGAGTAGTAAGTGCAAGTGCTGTCGCGAGAATGTCGCGACACCAAATGCGATCATCGTATGTGATTACGAGTAGGTGGGGTGGAGATGTTGGAAGTTGGTCTTTGAGCAGGCGCGTTGATGAGCGGTGATGGATCCGGCTAGCGTGCAGAGGCCACATCTCTGTCAAAGGAAGTCGCGACCGGTTCATCGCACCGCGCACGACCAGCATCAAAAATACATCGGACACGGTGAATCGCCTTCGCAGTAAGAGAAGCCAGTCTGTTTGCACCTGCGTTACTCTGGCCGGCGCCGTTGATGTTGCAAAAATTTCCCTCTGCTCCCTGAAACGGGACGCACGGGCCAGGCCACTAGCCCGTTCCTGGTGGTGATCCAGCCTACTTAATGACCTGTTCATTCTCTTAGATAGGCCCGCAGCCCACCTTCTCCGACGCGCTCCCGGCACCGCATCGAGTTACCACCCCATCACGTGACTCACTTCCACAACTCTGACTACACAGCCCAAACACTTCTGTGCCGTGCCCAGTGCTTCCATGGCTACGCCTGCGGGCGCCTAGTAATTTCTAATTCTCCTGGTTGCGCTCCACCTGCGAGCCCGACTGTCAAAAGTGCAGCGCGAAGATGAGGTTTGTCGCATATCGCATCGATGCATGCATGACGCGCTAACGCTTTGGTAGTGCCACCAGATTGGATCGTCTCGTAACGTGAGTATACCCGGCGCATGTCCTGCATGTCTTTCACTGCTTGATCAAACTACGTTGCCATCTTCTGCGACAAGTTAATCACGCTTGAACAGCCTTGCTTCTTTTGTCTCTGTTGACTCTCGCTAACCCCCGCCAAGGCTCCTCGAGACTGGCAGCACAGCATTAATCCGAAACACAGCAGCCGACCAGCTAGCCGACGTCCAAAAACAACATCCCGATGAGCTTTTCAATCTTCTTACCCGAGTCATACCCTATTTGCGATCAAAAAGCTGGGAAACTAGAGTTGCCGCTGCCAAGGCGATAGGTGGCATCGCTGCCAATGCCGACAAGTTCGACCCCAACGCCGATGACCAGGATGAGTCCGTCAAGCCGGAAGCCCAACCAGAGTCCAATGGCGATGTCAAATCGGAAGACAGCAATGGCGCACTGGTCAAGAAAGAAGAGAACGGCGATAGCACCCTCCCACCACTCGCCGATGGACTCGATCTTGCTACACTGGACCTGCCTTCTATCCTCAAATTCGGCAAGGTCCTAGCCTCTCTCGGTACCAAGGAGCATGACTACAAACTGGCAGCCATGGACCCCGCTGAACGACTGGAGTACCAAAAGAGCACCCTACTCAAGCGACTTGGCTTTGAAGGCGCATGGGTTGAGGACCTTACACCACCCCAGGAGATGATGCCACAAACGCCCGCTCCAAAGACTCCCGGTATGCACCGCATCGACACCAACGTCTCGCGGTCAGAGAGCATGCATCATGGTAGTTCACCTACTGCAGGTACACCTGATGGCAAAGGACTCAGCAAACGTCAGCAGAATGCCTTGAGGCGCAAGAATAAAAGACAGGCCGCCGGAGGTGCTAGCAAAGTCCAAGTTGTCGACTTTAATTCAACTGCAAGGAAAGACTCACAAGCCGACCTCATCGAGACCCCCGTTCGCCCACATCCTACTGCCCTAAAGTTTGAGAAGTCAGAGAACGGAGACGACGACGAACCTATGAACGATTACTTCTCACTCGACCGTAATGGTGGAGACGACGACGCGAAGTTTGTGAAGGAGTTCAAGGGCGCGCCAGTAGCAGAGAAGTCGTCTTTCCAAACAGAGGCTGAAGAACAAGGGCTAGAATGGCCGTTCGAGCGTGTCTGTGCGTATCTCGCCGTCGAGCTTTTCGACTATACCTGGGAGGTACGCCATGGTGCTGCCATGGGCCTCCGAGAAATTCTCCGTATCCACGGCGGTGGTGCTGGCAGGCGGAAGGGGCTGAGCCGGGCGGAGAACGATCGGCTGAATCAGCGATGGCTGAATGATCTGGCATGTCGTATGGTCTGCATCTTCATGCTCGATCGTTTTGCAGATTTCACCGGCGATAATGCTATTGCGCCCATACGAGAGACGGCCGGACAAGCGCTTGGGTCTTTGCTCCAATACATGTCTCGCGACAACGTCCTTGCAACGTTCCAGGTTCTCAATCGCCTTATCATCAACCACAACCTTCCTCTCGACACCAACCCTCTGAGCGCACCCTGGGCCCTGTGTCAAGGTGGCATGATCGGACTACGGTACCTTGTTGCTGTACGAAACGACCTACTGCTCGAGGACGGCACATTACTGGATGGAGTTCTCGCCGCAGTTATCAGCGGTCTGAGTAATTCCGACGACGATGTCCGAGCCATCAGTGCAGCCACCCTTATTCCCGTGGCGAAGGAATTCATCGAGATGCGTCCAAAATCACTCGAGCACCTGATGAATGTGGTCTGGTCTTGTCTTTCCAGTTTACAGGACGACCTGAGTGCCAGTACTGGTTTTATCATGGACCTTCTGGCCAAGCTTTGTGGCTTTCCTCAAGTTTTGGAAGCGATGCAAGCCAACGCACGACAAGATCCGACCCAATCATTCCACGAATTGGTGCCACGACTCTTCCCCTTCTTACGACATACCATCACCAGTGTCCGTGCGGCAGTGCTGCGTGCGCTGATCACTTTCCTCAACATCCAAAGCGAAGGCTCGGACGGCTGGGTAGATAGCAGGGCATTGCAACTCATTTTCCAGAACATCCTGCTTGAACGCAACGAAGGTGTCTTGAAACTCTCCCTCCAGCTTTGGAATGCTATCGTCGCAGCCTTGGGTAGCCAACTGGCGCCTCTTATGGAACCCATATTAGATGCCGTCATTCCTCTCACGCTCACACCTATTGGAGTATCACGTCACCCGATATCGTTGAACAAGTCACTACTCATCAAACCCTCCGGACAAGCCATGGGCCCGCCACCCGACTCTGAGCCGAGCCGTAAGTCGTCTCCACCAGATGGCAGTGAGCCAGCTCAGAAGAGAAGAAAGAAGTCGCGTATTGGAAAGGACGAAACGTCAACACCTACTCCAGCCTCACAGTCTCATAACGTCGACGGACACATGATCACTGGTGATCTCGAACTCATAGGCGCGGACGTCATGATCCGTTCCAGGACTTCTGCAGCACAAGCTCTCGGCAAAGCGATGGGAGCCTGGCCTGAAGAGTCGAGGCTCGAGACCTTCAGATCTAGGCTGCTGGCCCCATTGTCCTCTCAGAACTCGTCAACCCAACTGACGGCTGCAATCATCATTGAGGAGTTTGGAAAGAACCTGGCAACTAAAGATGCCTTGGCTGAGTCCTTCGTCCAGGCCCTGCTGCCTATGGTTGAAGGCGAGAGGCCTGCCGCCTACGAGGATCTTGTGCCCAAGCTGCAGATTGTTCGGACTCAATGCCACTCTTTGTTGAGCATCTTCCACGACGCCCATGTCCAAAGCCTGCCACAGATCGCTGCCCTTGTCCAGGGCATGCCGAATGCGAACCACTATGCATTTGGCGTCGCAGATGCCGAGAAGCTGATCAACGTGCAGTTCGAGAAGCTAAAGAAGGCCATGACGCCGTCCGCCCGCATGGTCGCAGGAGCAAATCTGGACACAGCACGCAAGGAAGTAGAGACGAGCATCCAAGAAGCCAAGGACATCAAGGAAGAACGCGATGTTCGCATCAAGGCCGCTGCAGCCGGTGCACTTGTCGCGCTCAACTCGCCGCCGAAGAAGCCATCACCCCCGATTAAGGCGATGATGGACAGCGTCAAGAAAGAAGAGAACGTTGAGCTACAGAGACGTTCGGCAGCTGCAGTCGCTGGCTACATTGTGTTCCTCGTCAACGCTAAGAGATCTGGTGTGGTCAACAAGGTTGTCGGCAATTTGGTCAAGTTCTACTGCATGGAGACAGCTGAAACGCCCGAGTTCGCCGGCCAGGCACACATCGAAACAGGCATTCTTACGCTCAAGAAAGATGAAGATGTGCGCGATCACCCAGACGCTGCTCGCTTCGCAGAAGAGTCGCGGGCAGCCAGGATCACCAAGCGTGGTGCGCGAGAGGGTCTTGAGAAAGTCGTTGAGAGCTTCGGCGCTGAGATTTTCGAGAAGGTGCCTATCCTGAAGGATTTGATTGAACGACCCATCAAGGACGCCTTTACCGAGGCCACGCTTCCCGCGCAAATCTTCAATGAGGACGGCGTCTTTGGCCAGGAAGTTGTTGATGCCCTATCAACTCTACGTGCTCTGGCCGGCAGTTTCCACCCAAGCGTCAGAGGCTTCGTCAAGGACCTGCTTCCACTTATTGCCAAGGCTCTCCAAAGCAAACTGTATGTCTTGCGATACGCAGCGGCCAAATGCTTCGCCACTGTCTGCAGCGTCATGTCTGTCGAAGGTATTACCATGCTTGTCGAGAGCGTGCTACCAACCATCAGCGACGGTGGAAACGTGTACGCCCGCCAGGGAGCCATCGAGTGCATCTATCATCTCATCCATGTTATGGAAGACGCAATCCTACCATATGTCATCTTCCTCATCACCCCGGTTCTTGGTCGTATGAGCGACTCTGACAACGACGTCCGACTACTGGCGACGACCAGCTTTGCCACACTTGTGAAGCTTGTACCACTTGAGTCTGGAATTCCAGATCCGCCAGGCCTTCCGGACACTCTCCTCAAGGGCCGAGACCGAGAGCGCAAGTTCGTCGCCCAGATGCTGGATGCGAAGAAAGTGGAGCCTTTCGAGATTCCTGTCGGTATCAAGGCGACGCTCCGTTCATACCAACAAGAGGGTGTCAATTGGCTGGCGTTCCTCAACCGGTACAACCTTCACGGTATTCTCTGCGACGACATGGGTCTTGGTAAAACGCTACAAACGCTATGCATGGTGGCAAGTGATCATCATATGCGCGCAGATGAGTTCGCCAAATCCGGCGATCCCAATTTCCGACGTCTACCATCTCTCATTGTATGCCCGCCCACGCTGTCTGGTCATTGGCAGCAAGAGATTCGCCAGTATGCACCCTTCCTTAGCTGCGTAGCCTATGTTGGGTCGCCACCTATCCGCGGTCAGCACAGGAATCAGCTCGATAAGGTGGATATCGTCATTACTTCGTACGATATCTGCAGGAACGACGCCGACATTCTCAAGCCCATCACCTGGAACTACTGCGTACTGGACGAGGGTCACTTGATCAAGAACTCAAAATCCAAGACCAGCCAGGCTGTCAAGCAATTCCAGTCGAATCACCGCCTCATCCTCTCCGGTACACCTATTCAAAACAACGTGCTCGAGCTATGGTCGCTCTTCGACTTCCTTATGCCCGGTTTCCTTGGTACAGAGAAGGTCTTCCAGGAACGTTTCGCGAAGCCTATCGCTGCCTCCCGGTTCGCCAAGAGCTCGTCGAAGGAGCAAGAACGGGGTGCGCTGGCGATCGAAGCTCTACACAAGCAGGTGCTTCCGTTCCTCCTTCGCCGTCTCAAGGAAGAGGTGCTGGATGACCTGCCGCCTAAGATCCTGCAAAACTACTACTGCGATCTATCTGAGTTGCAACGCAACCTTTTCGACGACTTCACCAAGCGCCAAGGCAAGGAGATTCAGTCTAAGGCCGGTAACGCCGACCGCGAGAGCAAGCAACATATCTTCCAAGCTCTTCAGTACATGAAGAAGCTGTGCAACTCACCTTCGCTCGTCGTCAAAGGTCCCACCAACAAGGCATACGAGCCGACTCAGCAATATCTTAAGAAGCACAACACTACGATCGACGACATCGCGCATGCGCCCAAGCTTGGCGCTCTTAAGGATCTGCTTGTGGACTGTGGTATCGGCGCATCCGACGTGGTCAGCGACAAGTCTGCCGCCGCTAATGGCGACCTACCGGAAGCTGTCTCGCAGCATCGTGCTCTCGTCTTCTGTCAAATGAAGGAGATGCTCGATATGGTTCAGCACAACGTGCTCGAGAAGTTGCTTCCGTCAGTGCAATTCATGCGCCTTGATGGTGGTGTCGAAGCTACCAAGCGCCAGGAGATTGTCAACAAGTTCAATACCGATCCTTCATACGATGTCTTGCTTCTGACAACCAGTGTCGGTGGTCTGGGTCTCAACTTGACTGGTGCCGATACCGTCATCTTTGTTGAGCACGACTGGAACCCGCAAAAGGACATCCAAGCCATGGACCGCGCGCATCGTATTGGTCAGAAGAAGGTCGTCAACGTTTACCGAATCGTCACGCGCGGTACCTTGGAAGAGAAGATCTTGAAGTAAGTATCCCGAACTCCCCCAGTTGAACCCTGTCACTAACAAATGCTTTCAGTCTCCAACGTTTCAAGATCGATATCGCTTCCACCGTCGTCAATCAACAAAACGCGGGTCTCCAATCCATGCAAACAGACCAGATTCTCGACCTTTTCAACGTCTCGGCCGATTCGAACGATCCTGCCGCACTACCAGCACCACCCAGCAACGCCAAAGACGATCGCACAGGCATCGACGAAAACGACGCCGTCGACGCGACCGGTGCGCTGAGAGAGAAGGGTAAGAAGGGCTTCTTGGACGAACTAGGCGATCTCTGGGACGAGAAGCAGTATGAGGAAGAGTTCGATCTCGACGGCTTCCTCGGCAAGATGAAGGCTTAAGCCATGCCCGGTGGTTTTGAGTCCCTTCCACACTACAACTACCTTGTGCCTGCCTACCAGGCCAAGACACATCATCTTTGGGCGGATTAACAGGCGTACATTGGCGTTTTCTTCTTTCCGCCACGGGGCATGACATGACATGCATATGGTATCAATGTCTCCATTGATCGATCGGGTTGGTATGATGTTTTTTGCATTCTCACAGGCTAGGTACTATGGAAATGTGTGTATTAGCATGGCGTTGGATGAGGGCTTTTTGTCTTTTTATGTTCTTTGTATCCTTTGCTTCGATTGTTGAGGGAGCGGGGAAAGTGGTTCATGTATGTCTAGCCTGTGTGAGTAGAGTATGATGTATGCTGAGAGAACTGTTATGATTGTTTTGTTACTTTGCATACTGTGATGGTGAAAGTGGTGAAGCTGTGAAGGCTACTCGTCAGCACGACGTCAATGCTTGTGAGATAGTGCAGAATAACAGAGCACTTTATGGGTGCACTACCGCAGAATAACTTAGCACTTTATGAGTACACTACCAATTCTAGGTATGCACAGATGCGCTATGAGGTTCATGTTACGCTGAGAATTGTACTCGTCTGTCCAGTCATGTCATGTATCATCACTACATGAGCGCATTCTAAGGGCTTCATGAATTCGTCATATTTGGCTACTACTCCCTCTACATTCAATTACTCACCAATCAACGCGCTTGGAAAGGAGGATCGAGTAAAGCTATTAAGTGGGCTAATGGCGAAAGGTTCGTTACGTCGTCTATAGTCGTTGCATGTTTATCGCAGTAGTAGTGACCTGCCAATGATGTAATCTTTGAGCGGCTACCGATCCGACAGTCTTGATCACGGTCACTACTAATTTGGAAGCCATCCCTCTCTCCACACCCACTCCGGCATAGGTTCTTCCCATCTCACCACACTGCCAACTCCCGGAGGGACAAATTCACTCACATGCCCATCTCTTGTCGGCAAGGCGACGAAAGCACCTTCCTTTAGCAACGGCTTCTGACCTTGGCTTATCAGCACGTACCCCGCGAGTTGGATATTGACGCCGAAGTCGTAGCACTTGGAGCGGAAACCCCGACCCATAATATTGAAGGCCGTCACAAAGTCCATCTCGCACCACTGATGACGTGTGTAGTAGACTTCTGATATCTCGGCTATTGCCTGGCGATCCCAGATGCGTACGAACTCGATGGTGGGGTTGCTGAGTGTAGGGCGGGACAGACGCTTGATGTGGTGGTAGAGGAGTTGTATCGAGGCCGTGGTGATGAAGGTGCGTATCGTGCGTTTTTCAGCATCGCTAAACCGGTAGTTCGGCAAAGAGGATACAATTTTATCTATGCTGCCGGGTAAGAATACGATCTCGTTCACAAGATATTTTTCGGGCAAGTCTGATAAATCCCAATCCGCAGTGGTTTTGCGAGCTTCGGCGAGGTCTTGGAGGAACTTGGATGTTCTGCTCTCGTAGTCGACAAGAGTTTCCGGGGCAGCGTGTTGGCCAACTGGAACGAGATCGAGTCTTGAGCGGAGGTGATCAAAGTCGCGTGCCGCAGCTCTTACAATCGGTGCTAGGGACTTGGCGTGGGTGTAGGGATCAATGCTGCCTGCAACCTTGGGCGATGCCTCAAGGATGAAATTTCGGATCGTTTGGTGGACAAGTGGCGCTGCCTCTTCGTGAATTTCCTTGCAGACTCGGAGAATAGAAGTGTTAGTGCTGCGGTGGATGAGCGTGAAAGATGGCTGGTGTCGAAGAAGCCAGTAGTCGCTGTGGTGAGGCTCGATTGTCGTGTTACTGATAGTCCGAGGAAGATTTTCGTACACGATGAATCTTACCTCCTTGGGGAGGTCAAGGAAGCGGAAGGGCTCATCAGGCATTCGTGGATGTGTCTTGTTGCGTGGAAGCTGAGGTTGCGGCTGGTATGAGAGAAGGAAATGCAGGTGCAAAGGTTTTTGTATTGTATTCAGGTGCAAGATTCATCGCGGAATGAATCCGTACGGTTTGAACCACGGTTCCATGGTCGCATGTAATGTGATGCTTGTCCAGTCATTGGTGTTGGTTGTAACCTTGGTCGCTGATTTCATGGTTCCACACTTTGCGGTAGCGCATCGTCTTCTGAATGTGCATCTTACCCTTACCTTATTGAGTGCAGCACGTGTATCACGACATCTGACCGCGTATCTTTTGAACAAACTCGCATCCCACCTTATCCATAGCTGCTCACAAGTCCTGTTCAGCTTTTGACTCAACTGAGACAACAAACTGGGCAACCATGTCGCATGGGGAGGATTGTTACAGGCGCTCGGGCGACGTGATTATCAACCGCTGGGAATCGGTGGCTTCGGAAATGGACTGGCGTTCACCATGGCTTCCTTTGCTCAGGTTCCGGGCGGAGCTCGCGAGTATACACTGGCATATGATATATAAGTGTCTCCTCCGGTATGTAAACAGGTAAGTAATGGCATCTCCGGTTCCATGCAGGTAGGGCAATGTGGATGAGAAGAGAAGTTATGGCCTGGGTCACGTCCTTCTGGTGATGATCCAGCACTGCCTTCGTCGTTTGGAATGGCAGCAGAGCAGCAGAGCTCTGGCATAACCTGAGCTGGAGCTGTATCCACAGGTGAAAATCCTAGGCATGATAGAGGTGCTGGTGGCATATTCCAGTGGCGGTGTGACGGGTGCAGGTGGTCCTTCGAGAGGCCGTAACATGGTCAACATAGGCCGGGGTCTCCATGCAGCCGAGGGTGGCACTTTAGCAGATTCGGGCAGGCACAGCTAGCAGTGGCTATGGAAGCCATCCAGTCGGGGAAGAACAGTCGCTTTGGAGAAGAACGATGCAACGCAAGAAAGTTTACACAAGAAGAACAGAAACTTTGCGTACTGAGATGTGCATCGGATGCTTCGCGACCAAGTCAAATGCCGACAGTTGTTCAGGCGTCCGGGTGGGTCACGAGCTCGTGCCAGAGACACCGTTGTGCACCAATCACAAGCTGCTCACACGCAACTCCGTTCTCGATGTCGAATGATCTGACCGCCTTATCTCGCTACGACGAAGCCGCTCCATCACGAGCCTGATCAAGCCAGCTGTGCGCTTAGCATCTATATGATCGGCATTGATTATGTGGCAGCGGAGAAAGCGATTAGGAGGGTCTCCTGGCACTGGCAGTTATCGCCGAAGCCCACCGGAGCGTTTTCCGGCTGAATGCAGGTGTGCGGCACATGCAAATGAATCCGAGGCGGTCAACACGCATCGCGGTCAAAACGAAAAGCGCCATATTGCTGCTCCGGCCATGGAAGCTGAAGCGCGCAAAAAGAGTAATCCGACTAACAAACTATGGCAACGACTATGACGGAATCTGGAGATCGGATCGTGAAGTACCGCCGGCGTAAAGGCGCTGGACTTGAGGCCGAAATGAAGGTCGACTGCACAGGGCGTGGTGGAGACGAAAGGGGACAGCGCAGAAAGCAGCTAGACCGCATTGGTAAGCGACTAATGCTTAATCTCCACCCTCGGCAAAGTGGCGTGGCCAATGCCATTATCGATTCTGGAGCCACGGCGCCTCACACAAAGGACCGTTCGGTCGTGCAACACCGGCTCCGGCGCGAAAACAACACCAAGGGCAGGTGACGTCTTCCGTAAGCAAAAGACCGAGTGTGCTGTTTGGTTCTCACAGGCTCGAGCGTGCGTGAACGGCGCAGTGAGATGTTTGCAAAACTAAACATGCGCTGACGCACCCTGCAGATTCTGCAACACTGACACCGTAAAGACACTATTTCAGGAAAATGATCTCCAGAGGCTTTGCTGGGAGGCCCAAGTGCCGGTGGAGAACCTCTGTTCAACGGGCAACACGATAAGGACCGCCCCTGAAGATACCCTGACGAGATCGCCACCTAGAGGCTCAGCTCGCACAGAGCAGAGGCCGTGAGGGCAAACGTGCCTCGCGATGTTCTCGAAATGGAAATGCTGCGTTCCTCCGCCTATAGCGCGTAATTAGAACAACAGCCGCCGGCCTGGGGATGGCGGCCTGTGTGCAGCAAGACGACAACAACACAGTCTGGACTGAACGACCAACACAGGCCGTTCATTTCTGCAACACGAGAAGCCACCGCGAGCCTCCACAGCCAACCTGCCGATCTGGTCTTAGCACCAGGCACGCACCGCCTGCGAGTGGCCAGCGGGGCGGCAGGCCAGCTTGGTTCCTGCATTAGCCCTGACATCCGCCAGACCACTTGCAGCGCCCAGATGCTTTGGCCCCTGTCGCCCGTCCTGTTTCCCCCTTTCAGTGGCCACTTGTTTCCGGTCCGCGCTACCGTGCTGTAATCTCCTGACGGTATATATCCAGGCAGCGAGGTCGCCTTGCTGTTTTTTTCACTTCACAGCCAAACTTTCGAGCTTCAAGTCCTTTGACCTTCGGTCGTCCATTCGTTGTTACCAACTAATACTATCATTAATAATACACACTCGCCAACTCTCTCCCACCACCTCCACCACCAACCAACACTTCCAACTTTACCGTTCCAAGTCCTAATACCCAACAATCAACATGCGTTACTCCATCGCCATCGCTGCCTTCGCCGGCCTTGCCGCTGCCGTTCCCCAATACGGCGCCTACCCCGCCGCCCCGGCCAGCACCCCCGCTGCCCCGGCCTACCCTGCCTACCCTGCTCAGCCCGAGTCCAGCAAGCCCGCCTACCCTGAGGTCCCTGCTGAGAGCTCCAAGGCTCCCGAGTACCCAGCCTACCCCGCTGAGACTCCCTCCGCTCCTGCTCCTGAGTACCCCGCCTCCAAGACCCCCGAGGTCCCTGAGCACGAGTCCTCCGCCATGCCTACTCCTTCGGCCTCCAAGCCTGCTGAGTACCCCATGGAGACTCCTTCCAAGCCCGCTGAGGTTCCCTCCGTCTCCACCAAGACCCCCGAGGTTCCTGAGCACGCCACCTCTGAGGTTCCCTCTTACCCTGCCTCCTCCATGACCCCTGAGGTCCCCGAGGCCGAGACCACCTCTTGCCTCAGCTCCACCACCATCACCGTCACCGTCCCCTACCCCACCGGTACTCCCGTCGTTCCTGGTGCTGGCAAGCCCTCCGGCTACCCCATGGTTCCCGGTGCCGGCAAGCCTTCCGGCTCTGCTCCTTACCCATCTGCCCCTGCCGGTGGTGCTCCCTACCCCTCTGTCCCTGCTGGCACTGGTGCTCCCCCTGCTGCTGGCACTGGCTACCCCACCAAGACCGGTGGCTACGTCAAGCCCTCCACCCCCGCTGAGTTCACTGGTGCTGCCTCTGCTCTCAACGTCGGTGGCTTCGTTGCCGGTGTTGGTGCTTTCGCTGCTTTCTTCTTGTAAATGTCATAACCTTCAATTGAGCCTGCCTACGGGCAGGCTATGACTTTACACGATACATTGCATCGAGGATTGGTCTTCACTTCAGTAGATATCCTTGGTGTCGGAAAGGGTAATTGTAATTAGTCCGGGGATGGTGTGGTTGAATAAGAACTTGGAAAATACTCCTCTGTGCCTCATCGTGATGCCTCTATGCAATGCTGTGAACTTGATCCATTCCACAATGCTACATCAATCTGCATCTACCTACTCCTCTCGATCACTTGGCGAATGATCTCGAAGCCCACTACACACGAACGCTGAACCGATGCTAACACAACCTGGGTTTTATGCCCTACCAAAGGCCGTCATGAACTGCTGTGGCATGCGACGTAGTCGCACATGGATACACAGCATCAGCCTACATGTACGTCTTCTTTGCTTATGTACCTGCGAACGTGCCTGCTTCTTTCAGTGCCACGATGCCAAGGATAGCGCTGCATGCGACGCGATGACGCTCTATCGCCGAAGCGAAAGCTGCCCATTGATTACCGCAAACTCGCTTCCTAAGAACACCAGAACTGCACCCTACGTTCTCTTGCAAATCCGCTTCGACGACCACCTGATCACGGACGGTGATGACCCTGCATGCCGATAATTGTTGGAAGCGTAGCCTGGAAGCTATGTTTCGGCCACGAACTATAATTCGATAGCCATGGTTGTTTCATCAGCCGTGCACCGTCGCCGCGCTGCGAACGCCACCCTCTACACTTTTCAAGCTTTGCGCTAGACCAGCGCGCACCACGGACATCTAGCATAGTTCCTTCTACGGGTGCTCGGTTCGTTGGCGCACGTCTAGCATGTGGATGCAGGTGCTGCAACACGACCACGGGAACACAACAAGCTAATTGCGGCATGCCGAATGCCTCCGACAGTTACCCTCGTCCAGCTTGAGCAGACTTGCCAGCTTTCAAAAGGCACATTTCAATATTGAACTGCATAACAGACAGCTCTAACAGTCTTGGGCATGCTTAGTCAATACTCGCGTCAACGGGTAAAAGGTGGGGTTCCGGTATCCTTTGCTGCATGAAACGGCCAACCACCAATAGTACTCAAAAACATCGTCTAGACGTCTGACTTTACAGGAATGAGCGCAGGGTCACGATACTACCGCCCGAATCCAGAGCTTACCCAGCTAGCCACGTCTCACCTGAGAACCTACCCAGTCCTGCCTGGCATTCCTGGCAAATCGTATGAATTGGAGGCGTCAGTGGGCTTGCCATTTTTGGAGTCAAGAAATATTTGCTTGTCAGCTTACTTTTAGATGATAGGTCCTTTGTTTCGAATGTGTAGGCGAGGATACGACTCGGTACGCGAACGTTGGACGATCGTTGCCAATGTGCGAGCCAGCCTGACGGACCTGAGCTGGAATAATGGTATGGAAAAATTGGGAAGTATAAAGTGAGAGAGTAAACTTCCTGAAGTGAACCACGCGTTCGCTTTGGTTTCTAAAAAACCCTTCTTACTTGATCGATCTTCTGAGCTGTCGAATCAGATTCCCTCGTCTCGTTATGAAGACCTTTACGCTTTTCTCGGCCTTCCTGGCCACAGCCATCGCTGCTCCAGCCACACTTGCGCCAAGCGACATCACACCACGCACATTGGGCGTCCTCAAGGGCCTCGCCAAATGTCCGGCAAACCCAGCTCAACCCGACGGGAAATTACCAAAGGGAAGCATATCGACCTCAGCCCTGGTACCCATCAGCGCGAAGAACCCCGACAAGGCATACCCAGCTACTGAATGGGCGACCGTCACCCCCAAAGACAAATGCACAATCTTCAACCTCGAGCTCGACTCCGACGCCACCCAAGGCAAGATCTGCAACCTTGTCTTCGATTTCCCGTCTCTCGTCCAAGCACCCGGTCTCTTCGTCTTTAAGGGACCCGGACATTTCACATTCACCGGTTATGCCATCAACGCTGGTGCAGAGCCTGGCGTTACTACATACAACAAGCAGCCAGCTCCGGGCCCCAGTCCGCCCAACCCACCGCCAGTCCTGAAGCCAGGCAACAGCTACATTATCAACGGTGCGCCGTGTGGAATACCGCCTGGTATTGGCAAGGTGACTGTCAGTGGAGCATTGTGTTCCGAAGATACGACGTTGACGTTCAAGCAAAGCGACTTGATCTGTCCGTTGGGCTTTTACGTTGTGCTTACTGATGATCCTAATGCGGGAGGGTATGCGGCTCCTCACTAAAATTATTTGGTGTCGTTCAATGATCATAAGGAGCATTAATTCAGTACATTAGCGTAAAGACTCCAATTCATGTTTGCAGTGTCCAACTTTGACATTCTCTCGCGCCTTCGTGAAGAAACGGGGCTACATGTAGCGCTGTCGGGTTCGCTCTTCCCCTACCGTCATTCTGCATCGATGCAACTCCGTCATCGCCCGATCAAGATCGTTAACACCAGTATTAGGTGTGTGAAAAGATATGCTGTCGTGACCATCGCAGCGATATAGACACGCATCGACGGGCATCGGACGTCTCCGACACCCGCTCGCTCTTGCGTGCTTGCGACGTTGCGACGTTGCGCGGGGAAGCGTACTAACCCTATCAATCCCCACAGCGTCAAGAACTCGACCTACTTCACATAGATCAATAAAACGCTTGTATTTGTTATTTGTACTATCGCAATATACATATTTTGTTACATGTATAAGTTTCGGTGTTTATATGCGCAATTTTGTCCCACGTCCAGTTCTTTTAACTACCTAGAGGCTCAAGATGGAAGCGCACAACAACACAACAACTGAACGTCTCAGGAACGCGACGTGGTACTTCCTCGATCTCGACGACACTCTCCACGAATTTCGCAAGGCATCTTCCGCCGCCGTAGACGCGACACTGCGCCTCATTCTAGAAAACCACGAACACCATGAACTTTCTTCCGGCGAGCCGCTCACAATCGTCGAGCTAAAAGCGGAATACCTCAAGGTCCTCAAAACCGGGACATCTGCCGCATTCGTGGATGGCAAAACAAGCCACGAGTACCGCGCCGAGCGCTGTCAGGGTGTTATGAACGCTTTTGGTATCGAATGTACGGAGCAGCAGATGCAGGCCTTGCTCGACACATATGAAGCTACGATTACACAAAATCTGCAACTCAAGGAAGGCGCTATACCACTTCTTGAGACACTGAAGCAACAAGGGAAGGGCATAGCGATCATCACCGAAGGCCCTCAAGATTCGCAGGAACGTACTGTTGCTGCTTTAGGCATAGAGCCGTATTTCGACAGGCTCGTTACTACGAATAAGCTTGGTGTGGCGAAGGTTGACGGTCTTTTTCGCAAGGCGTTGGAGATGGTTGGTGTAAAGAGCGATGAGGTGGTTATGGTGGGTGACAGCTGGGATAGGGATGTTGTTCCTGCGGTGGAAGCAGGGATAAAGTGTGTGTTGTTTGCTGCGAAAGAGGAGGGAGTCGAGAGGATTGTTGCTGTTGGAGGGGAAGAGACGAAAGTGATGGTAGTGGATTCACTAATTCGGCTACAGAGCATTATAACACTAGCGGACTAATCAGACTGATCATTGACAAGCCTGCAGCATATGTTGCGCAGATGCAAAGCTGAGAAAGGGTATGGAATAAGTGGAAGAGCCTGCTCAATTATCCCCGATAACTTCCGTGGACCATTCCGGAATAATATTTCCGTCCTCATCGATGAGCTTTCCATCCTCGTCGATCCGATCTCCGTCCTCGTCGACGAGATTTCCATCCTTGTCGATACGCTGTCCATTATCCTTGATGATGTTCCTGTTCTTATCGAGAACGTTTCCGTCCTTGTCCTTCGTCGGTAGGCTCATTTCGAAGATTCGGAGAGCGCCAGCTTTCGGTTGCTGTATTTGCTTCCATTTCTAGTTTATGCGATTAGCCATGATGAACTCCAGGCGACATATTCATGTTGTTTCGTGATGAGAATCTTCAAAAGAAAGAAGTGACTTACGTTACTCCAGAATTTCTTGCTTGGTCTGAATACCATGCCGCTAAAAGAGATGGCGTGTCCACCAGGCTCCTTCTAGTTGTTAGTAACGAGGAAGCTCTTGATGTGGGAATAGGTGTACCCACGTTCCATACTTTGTGTTCGTCAATGTCATTCTGGACCTCGTGCGAGCTGTTGACTCCAAGTTTGCCGATATTTGTTGCCCCGATCTCGGCTCCAGTGTCGATCTTACTGCCCGTCTTGTTCCACATGGCAATGTCACACTTCTCCGTGACCCATGTGGATGTGATGACCCAGATGCCGAACCTTTCGATCATTGTTTGATATCTATCCGTCAGCTGCGGCATGTTATCCTGGATCCACTTCTCAATGATCCTGTGCGCATCGAGATTAAACTTCGTGTGCACCACGTTTGGCGATACGACTACGCCTGCACCGGCCTTTGCAGTGCTTCCTACTGCGAAATTGGCCCCCACGTCCACAGGTGCTTGGGCGGCGATTCCAGACACCTCTGCTTTAGCACCAAAACCACGGCCCTCGTTCTTCTCTACAACCTTCTTGTTCCATGAGCATGTGGCCGGGTCCGTCAAAACGAGTCCCTCTTTGGGGAGTTTTAACCCGAGACGGTTGTCTTCCTTGAGTGCAGTGAGATCGGTAATCGGTTCCCACACTCCATTGTCGTTGAATAAGCCGCAAGAGCCGGGATGGAAGATGTTGGCATTGGGTGGTGTGTACAGGTAGGTGCCTTCGGTGCACTTGCTCATGAGTTGGGAGTATGCATACTCCATTTCGCTGTCTTGTGGGCCTGTTGATAAAGACGGTTCAGAGTGGGATCGCAAATAAAGTGATTGAAGTCTGGTCTTTCTACATCTGTGAAAAGCTCTCTATATAACGTCGCGCGAGTTGCTTACTACGATGAAAAAAAGAAACAAATGCTATGAGCTCAGGGCTGAGAGTTCCTATCTGCAGCTTGTCAAGCCATACCCCTAGTACCTAGGAATAGCTAGGTTGACCCCAACAGTAATCGCCGAACAGGGGATACAGCTGCGAAGTTTTGGGCAAATGACGGGCTGCGCAAAGGTGTTGCCAGTCAAACACCAATGCACGGCTCCGCAGATCATGGAACACGGCGAGGCTATCGAAGATCATTTCCACACTCTTATGTTGATCGATAGGGCATAGCGAGAGTGTCGAAAATCGTTCCCATACCTTTATGTCGATTGATAGGGCGGCACAGTGAGGGTGCAGAAAATCATCCCCACACATCTGTAGTGATCGCTGGGGCGGCCCGCGCGCCGTCGGTGGTTCCGAAGACACACAGCTTGTACGTAGCCCGCAGACCGGCGCTGTCATATACCGTCGCCCTAACACACAACGTGTGATGGACGTTTGAGCCTGTGAATTTGCGCTAGAGTATGAATGTAGTCAGTTGTTTGTGCTTGTAAAGGCGTTGCATTCGTCGCGAACATGCCCGTCGATTTCTCTAGTGGTTGAGGGTATCGGCGAATTTCGGTATGCCAACGCACATCCGGACTCCGATCCTGATTGCACCTACGTCATTAAAAGTTTATATTTTGGACTTTCGACCAGAGTTCTGGAAAGGGACTTGGTCGAAGCTTCCTATGATATTGTTGTGTCGTCAGAAAGCTGTCGTAACTGGCGTATCTAAGCGAGGTGGGCCTGCTGTCATCGCATTTGTCGTGGGCTTCTGCGGGTTTGACTCGATCGAGCGGTCGAGAAGCTCTTTGGCAGCCCCCCTCAGTAAATCAGTGGGTTCGTCTTCAGAGGGACGTCGCGTTACTGGCGTGTGTACACGAGAACGCGTCGTTAGCGCACACGTCGCGAGAGCTGACAGCGACTTGGTGATCTGTGCGCAATCTCGGCATTCGGTCCCGCGGTCCACGGGTCTTGCCGACGCCGCAAGTGAGAGAGAGCAAAAGATCAGCCCGGCTTTAGCATCAATCACTTCTACACAAGACAGCAAACCGACCATAACGATCGTCTCAAGACAATGGCAGTATTTTGAGCTGTTCTAGATGACCTACTAGCAGCAACCTACGCCTCCATCTCAGTCTCGCCATCACACTCCATTCCGTCCATCCCGACTTACATACCACATAGCCTCATGCCCATCACACCTCACCGTCCCCCGCGCTGCCACCTTCCCGCCATGCAAATGCGCAAACCGCTTGACCGCCTCGTCAATAATATCAGCCATATCCTGGTTATTCATATCGAACGAGAACTCATGCGGCGTGTTGGGTATAGCACCAATACTGAACCCGCAGGGAAATTGGTGCATGTGTTGCTGGTAACCTTCTGGTTTGCCTGTGGAATGTCGGTGTTAGTGGGGTGATGAGTGGAGGTATGGGCTGGATTTACCTTCTAGTTGGACGATCCATTCGCCAGCGTCTCCGAAGATACTGAAACACGACTCCTGGCATTCGGTTGTGGTGGGTGGGTTGGCTGCGGAGAGGGTGGTATCTTCGTAGGTGAGTGTGTCGCAGTGGCCCAATGTGCTCTTGTCACCTTCGCAATAGTTGATGTCTGGGGAGAGTTGGGCTGCTGTAAGGATGGCAGTGAGGAGGCTGAGAAAGAGAGATGATGCTGGGTGCATGTTGATGGCTTGATGTGGTGAGTTGATTGCGATGGTGTAGAGAGAAGAATGGGTGTGAGGGAATATGAGGTCGTCTTGTATGTGCTGACATGATTCTACGCCTTACGCATACATACGAGGTGCATCACAGTGTAGGGTAGTTATTGGATGGAAGATGGACTGATGTGAGACGTGCAGCGGTGATGCGAGGTAAGTCATATGCCCGCGGGGATCTTCAGATGAAGTGACGAATCAAATGGACGACAGCATGTTCATCGGCAAACAACAGACCATGATCTACATACCCGCCACTACGGCGTAGCCCATTCACACACCGTAAGCTGCATGCGCGCGTAAAACCCCAGACCAGCGCGTCGAGATACATCGGTTATATCACCCCTGTATGTATCTGACATACTGACATACTGACATCGTGCCTATTCGACGCTTTGACGCCTTCCTTCGTCGCGCTTTTCAACCGGCTACTGAGAGTATTCCAGATGCTACAACTCAAACTGTCTGCTCTTGCGATCTTCGTCAGTTTTCTTGCGACCTTCCCTAGCTCGCTTCCAAGCTTCATCATATTGCTTTCGAACTTCATCATACCGCTTCCGAACTTCCTCAGCTCGCGTTCGTACTCGCGCCAATTCATCCTCCGAAAGTTCAACGTCCTCGTCTATTCCATCCACATCAAAAGATCGTAGCCGCTTAGCAACACCGTCAGAAACCGAAAACACTCCCTCATTCAGCTCAACGACCAAAGTGTGCCTCTCTTTCGATTGCTCCTTGCTTTTCTTCTTTTCAACCATCTCACCACCCCGGAATACAAACGTGCGGTCAGTAAGTCGCTTCCATAACTTGACGAATGGAGATGACGTTTCATCGGACTTATCCGAGCTTTTTGCAATACGAGACTTGGAAGAGATGTGCACGCGGCCATCGTCAGAGTTCAGCGGTGCATCACCAACGTGGTTCATCTGCTCAGCAAAATCCCGTCACAGCGCATTCATCTCAGTCTGATAAACCTCGGGCATATCGTCAAAATCGGGATACTCCTTATACATAGCGGTGATTCGATCCGTTATCTTCTTAAGCTTACGCGTCGGCGTGTCCTGGTTGAGACGCCAGATCTTCCCTTCAGGACCATACAGCTCGACAAGGCCTTCTACAGTAGTGATGGACGGATCGATCCGTCGGCTCAGCGTGCTGACATATGCGTTCAACTCCTCTTTTATAGCTGGATCCATTTCAAGGGAGTTGATGGCGGCTTGAACGGTGTCTGTGAACGTGGAGCAGGCCTGTTTGGCGTTATCGAGAGCGAGCATGACACGGTTGCCAGCGGTAGCGATGCTCGCTTGTACGGAGGCTTTTGGCGGGGCGGAGGCGGAGGCGGATACTAGGCATGCTAGGCTAGCGAAGAGGGTGGTGGTCGTGGAGAGCTTCATGTTTGTGACGAGTGACTTTTGGGTGTAAGGTTGAGAGATTGAGTGGAGGCGGTGGATGGGGAGGGGATCAGAAGGTAGACTGGTGGTACCATATATACATCGAGGGAAGAAGCAAGAGGGTGATTCACGCGCGGACCGTGCTAGAAGAAGGCGATCGAGCTGTCTATCGATAATGTGCTTTCACTATCTCCGTATACAGAGGACTAGCGGTGTCTTTCACGCGTAGTTCCATATAGTGAGACAAACTTATGCACACTTACATAAAGGTAGTCAATATGGGGTATCCTAACACATCCAAACCAACCCGATCGAACAGAGACGCCGCGCAATGCTTTTCGAAATATGCAACAGAACAATGACCTCCCTACTTTTCACAACCCACCCATCTGACTAACCTCTCCAAACCCCACTCTCGCCCTACCACCTCTTCCCCTACTCTTCCTCATCGCACTTCCACTCCCATTTCCACCAACAGCAACACTCCCCCCAAACCCACCTTCCCTCAACCTCCTCTCAAAACTCGTCACACCACCAACACCCAGCCTCGCATCCCTCGCACTCTGCACAGGCGGCGCACTCATCGTCCCCAACCTCCCCCTTCCCTCCCTCTCCAAAAACGAGGAGCCAAGCGGCCGCCGCACAGGAGAAAGAACACGTGCTTTCTCAGGACTAGGCGGGAGTTCAGGCCGTTTAGCGCGTACAACGCTGCGTTTACTGGGTGTTTTGAGGTAGCCTGGTTTGCTGCTTGTAGTAGGTGGAGGGGGCAAGGGCGTTCCGGACCAGAAGGTAGATTGTGCGGCGTCGCCGAAAGAGAGGTCGGATTCGTCGTCTTCGGGGATGGTTGCGGGAGGGGGGCGGGCGGCGGATTGGGGTTGTGGGTAGGTGTTCGGACTACGGAGGAT